>ERZ887851.852-NODE-852-length-28620-cov-24.663714_pt1 | contig 28620 bp, 24 predicted proteins | sample MGYA00521100_ERZ887851 | MGnify/ENA primary metagenome ERZ887851 (study PRJEB32303, sample SAMEA104408602) | aquatic metagenome | biome: Brackish water; feature: Pelagic; material: water | place: Baltic Sea | collected 2014-06-06T16:11:00 | depth 11,444 m ... | reverse complement strand
AAAGGCTGAGCCAAAAAAGGCTGAGCCAAAAAAGGCTGAGCCAAAAAAGGCTGAGCCAAAAAAGGCTGAGGCCAAGAAGCCAGTAGCCGCCAAGAACGAAGAGGTACCAGTTGCAACTGAGGAGCCGACCCCAGCCGTAGAGGCCGACACAGATAAGAAGGATGCATAATATGGCGAACTATACAGCCGCGGATGTAAAGGCTCTTCGAGAGAAATCGGGAGCCGGAATGATGGATTGCAAGGGCGCTCTAGATGAAGCCGACGGAGACATTGAAAAGGCGTTTGAAGTTCTAAGACTCAAGGGTCTAAAGGGAGTTTCAAAGCGCGAAGGCCGAACAACCTCAAACGGTTTGGTAGTTTCTAGAATCGCTTCCGGATCAGCAGTGATGATTGAGCTTGCTTGCGAGACGGACTTCGTTGCAAAGGCGGAGAACTTCGTCACGCTTGCTGACCAGGTTGCAGACGCAATCTCTGCCTCTGGCGCCACCTCAATTGAGGCTGCTCTAGATGCACCGCTTGGCGACACCACGGTTTCGGCGTCGATTATCGACAAGGCGGCGATCATGGGCGAAAAAGTAGAGCTTAGAAAGGTTGAGGTAATCTCAGCCCCTGGGCTGGATGCTTACATGCACCGCACGAGTCGCGATCTTCCGCCGCAGGTTGGGGTTCTACTTGGCTATGAAGGAAGCGATGCAGATACGGCTCACGATATCGCCGTGCACATTGCAGCCTTTAGCCCGACTTACCTTTCACGCGAAGATGTGCCGGCAGAGGTTGTGGCCAAGGAGCGCGAAATTGCCGAGGAGACCGCTCGCAATGAGGGTAAGCCTGAGGCAGCTTTGGCGAAGGTAGTTGAAGGACGAGTAACAGGCTTTTTCAAGGAGACTTGTCTGCTCGACCAGCCTTTTGCGAAGGACAACAAGCAGAGTGTTGCTCAGGTGGCGAAGGCCGCCGGGTTGACCGTGACTGGGTTCCTAAGGTTGCGCGTAGGCGTTTAGTTCAAGAATTGATCAACGGGCTCGGTCAATGACCGGGCCCGTTTCTTGTTTCCGCCCTAGTATTGGAAAGGAAAATCATTGTGACACCTGGAGGGCCAATTGGAGACCAAGAAAAGAAGAGTTCTTCTTAAACTTTCCGGAGAAGCCTTCGGGGGCGGCGGTCTCGGAGTTAACCCAGACGTCGTTGCTGCAGTAGCCAAAAAAATCGCAGACGCGGCACAAGAAGTAGAGATTGCAATTGTCGTTGGTGGCGGAAACTTCTTTAGGGGTGCTGAGCTTTCTAACCGTGGCATGGATCGCGGTCGAGCTGACTACATGGGCATGCTCGGCACTGTTATGAACGCTTTAGCGCTTCAGGATTTTATAGAACAGGCTGGTGCCGATGTTCGAGTTCAGACTGCAATTTCAATGGCTCAGGTAGCAGAGCCTTATCTGCCGCTGCGAGCAATCAGGCACTTGGAAAAGGGTCGAATAGTTATTTTTGGTGCTGGAGCGGGTTTGCCGTATTTCTCCACTGACACTGTTGCCGCACAACGCGCGCTCGAGATTTCTGCGGACGAGGTGCTTGTGGCTAAAAACGGCGTCGATGGCGTTTACTCATCCGATCCACACAAGAATCCCGAGGCAAAGAAGCTCACGGAAATCAGCTATCAGGATGCGCTGGTTCAAGGTTTGAAGGTCGTAGATTCGACCGCATTTTCACTCTGCATGGACAATAAAATGCCGATGCGAGTATTTGGAATGGATAATATTTCGGCCGCGCTCTTGGGAAGCGAAGTCGGCACCCGGGTTCGAGCATAGGCAAATAGGAGCAGATGAAATGATTTCAGAAATTTTGGCAGAGGCCAGACACAAGATGGACAGGGCTTTGGAATCGACCAAGGATGACTTTGCATCGGTTAGGACAGGCAGGGCTAACCCCGCGATGTTCCAGAAGGTGATGGTTGATTACTACGGAACCCCAACCCCACTGTCGCAGCTCTGCGGAATACAAAACCCGGAAGCTCGCTCGATAATTATCAATCCCTATGACAAGACCGCATTGCCAGCTATTGAGAAGGCCCTAATGGCGATGCCGAATCTTGGAGCTCAGCCGAATAACGACGGTGAAATAATTAGGATCAACCTTCCGGAGCTAACCGAAGAACGAAGAAAAGAATACGTTAAGTTGACTCGCGACAAAGCGGAGCACGGTCGAGTTTCAGTTCGAGGGATTAGAAGAATTGCCAAGGAAGCTCTCGAGGCGGTCAAGAAGGACGGCGGTGCCGGTGAGGACGAGGTTGACCGTGCTGAAAAAGAACTTGAAGCACTTACCAAGGCTCACACTGACAAGATTGACGATGCATTGAAGAACAAGGAAGCAGAACTGCTAGAGGTTTAGATGGAATCGGCGAAAACTAGGACCTTAGGGCCGCGGTTAGCGGTCGGGTTCGGCCTTGGCGCCGTTCTGCTGTTATCTCTGCTACATCCGCTAGCTTTCACGTTGCTGGTGGCGGTTGCCTCCGGGTTTGCTGCCGCAGAATTGAGCGTTGCAATGCGTTCAGCCGGCTGGCACGTGCCCAGGCTCGTTGCACTCTTGGCACCGGGGATAGTTTTTAGTACTTATTTTCTGAACGCCGAAGGCCAGTGGCTTGGACTGCTTATTTCGATCTGTCTGTTGGTCGCATGGCGAATCGCTACTCTGATTTACACCTCCAATAAACAGTCTTTCAAGCAGACCCTGCGAGATTTTGGGGGCACGGCTTTTGTTCTTGTCTACGTGCCTCTGCTTTTGAGCTTCTCAATCCAACTGGTATTAGAGCCGGTTGGTGTTCAGTGGGTTCTCGGGCTAGTTATCACTGTTGCCATAATCGACACCTTTGGCTATCTAATTGGAAGGTTTTTTGGAAAAACCAAGCTTTCACCTGAGATAAGCCCGAAGAAAACCTGGGAGGGGCTTGCAGCTTCGATAGTTGGGGCTTTCGTGGGCGGACAGGTTCTCGTGTTGATGACACCAGCATCATTCTTATTTGGGCTTCTCTTTGGAGCCGCAATTCTGTTAAGTTCGGTATTGGGCGACCTCTCCGAGTCGCTAATAAAGCGAGACCTGAATGTGAAAGACATGGGTAAAGTTCTACCGGGTCACGGGGGAGTGCTGGACCGCATTGACTCTTTGATTCCTTCCTCGTTTGTCGCGTATCTCATGAGTCAGTTAGTGTTTTGATTATGTTCCCAAAGAGCCAGCCAGATCTAATGGGTTATCACCCAGATCAAGTTGACGCACTCCTAACTCGGATCAAAATTCAGTTCGAGGCTGCCGGTCGTAGTCTCATTACTTCATCCATAGTGTCTGTGTCGAGGTTTGACCTTGTAGCCGGCGGCTACCAAATATTGGCTGTTGATAACACTTTGGCCAGGCTCGGCGACTCTCTTGAAGCAAGAGAGATCGCTGAAAGAATGCTCAGGTTTGGCAAATCTCCAGTTCTGACTGAACTAAATCACCTGCTTTCTGAGATTGCTCAGTTTTTGGCCAAGGGGCCAAATGAGCGCTTCTCGGGTCAGAAAAATGGCTACTCGAAATCTCAGGTGGCTGAGCTACTGAATGCAATCAGGGTAAACCGGGGCAAGCTAGTTTCGCCGATACCCCTAGAAGTTCGAACTTGGCCACTTGGGTCAGCCAGATCGGGAGTCTCGAGGGCAGAAGTGAACGCTTTTTGCGAACTTGTAGCCAGTGCTGGTCACCGGCAAATCGCCCTTGGCTAATTGCCCCAAAGCCAAACCCCGAATAGGCTTATATTTCCCTTAGGAGCAAATTGGCAAAACATCGAACGAAAGCAACTTACCCACTGACAAGTGTTGGAATGGGTTTTGTTTTCGTATCCGCGCTGGTCATGGTCACCGCAGTTGATCCTTACTCCGGCGCCTTCGCCTCTGCCAACTCCATGCAGAGCTTTGAGAGCGAAGACATGGAGTACCAGCAGCTAAAGATTCAGTCTATTCCCGGCGATGGGTTTGGGCGGGGTGAGTTCGAGCTCGTGGATGGAGCGACGGCTCTGCGGCTTGTGGTCAGGAACGCCCCTACGCCAGATCCTGATAGCGCAAAGGGATTTGCCTTGGAGGAGACTAAAGCCCGAGGCTGGGAATACGCGCAATTTTCATGCTTGGTTAAGCTCTGGGAGCGCGAGAGCAATTGGAGGCTAACTGCCACCAATAAGTCCTCGGGCGCCTACGGGATACCGCAGTCCCTGCCAGCTTCCAAGATGGCTTCAGCTGGTGCCGATTGGCGAACCAACGCCGAGACTCAGATTAAGTGGGGCTTGGGCTACATCGAAGGTCGTTATGGTTCACCTTGTGCTGCCCTTGCCCACTCCGACAGTCACAACTGGTACTGATGGTTGGTCGTAGACCTCGTCGAAATGCCGCCAAGCGTGAGTATCGCGAGTTAGATTTCTCAATGATTAGAACCACTTTGCCCCACTCAGAAACCAAGCGGGGTGTGGAGTTTCAAGTTCAGCAGAGCTCCGGGGCGAACGCCGAAGAGGGCAAGAGCTGGAAGTGCCCCGTCTGTCAAATTGATATTGAGCAAGGCCTTGCCCACACGGTTGCCTGGGATCTGCATCGTGGGGTGGAAACCAGAAGGCATTTTCACAAGCACTGCTGGAAGCTGTTTGACGGGATGCTGACCTAGTGGAAGAGATACGCTCATCAACTGTGTTGCCGGGTATTCGCGAGGACATCGAGCTTCACACTCGCGATTCTGAAACATTGGTCGGCGAATTGTCGGTTCCGGCTGCTGGCAAGCCGGTGACGACTTTGATAATGCTGCACCCGTTGCCCACTCACGGTGGCTTCATGGACTCTCACCTGATCAGGAAGGCAGCCAACAGGCTGCCAGCGCTAATTGGAGCAGCCGTGCTTAGATTCAACACCAGGGGCACCACCTCGCCCAGGGGCACCTCTTCGGGCCATTTTTCAGATGGCGTGGCAGAGAGTGAAGATGTCGCAGCGGCGGTTAAGTTCTGTCTAGATCGGGGTCTTCCAACTCCCTGGTTAATCGGGTGGTCCTTTGGTACTGAGCTCGCAATCAAATACGGGCCAGATCTGAACATAATGGGGGCAATATTGCTTTCGCCACCGCTTCATCGAGCAACCGATGGTGACCTTTTGCGTTGGAACGAGTTTGGACGACCACTTATTGCGCTGGTTCCTGAACTAGACGAGTATCTTGATCCAGAAGCTGCGAGCGAAAGGTTCGCCATCGTTGATCACGCTGAGGTTTTTGGCTTTGACCAGGAAAAGCATCTTTGGGTTGGCGAAAAGGCCACGAAGAGAGTGTTAGACAAGATAGCCGAGGTCACCGTTTCAGGAAGCTCTCCGCTTCCTAGTAGCTTCTGATTTATCTGTCCCTAGCGCAGTTGCTGTCTTGGCATCCAAACCTCACGCACGATTAGCAAGATTGATGCCGCAACCGGAATGGCAATAACTGCCCCTAGGACACCCATAAGTGTTCCTCCCATCAAGGCCGCGATAACTACCAAGGCCGCTGGGATTGAGACAGCCTTCTTCATGACCCTCGGGGCGATCAGGTATGCCTCGAGCTGAAGGTAAATCAAGTAATAAATAACCGCTATCAGGGCAAGCTGCGGGCCTTCGATCAGGGTCACGGTAATGACGATAATCGCCGATGATAGCGGGCCAATGAGCGGGATCAACGAGATCGTAAAGGCCAGAAGAGTCAAAAGTAAAGCGAACGGTGCATTGATTATGGTCAGAAATATAAACAGGCTGGTTGCGTGCACCAGGCTGACGGATGTTTGCCCCATTACCCAGCGACCGACCGAATAGGCAATCTGGTCGGTTATCTTACGGAAGCGCTCGCGCTTAGAAGCCGAGGAGAGCTTGGCCAGGTAGTCCTTCATTCCTTCAAGTGAGGCCATGAAGTAAAGGGTAAGGATTACCACAACTACGACACCGACCACCCCAGAGATCACTCCGATTCCAACCTGCAGCACTCCTCCTAGAAGCACTGGCCAGTTTGCAGAATTACCGATGAAGTCGAGGCCTGAATTGGTGGCGGTCGTTATTGCGCCACCCAGTTGGCTGTCCCATCGGGCTATTAGATCTGTCGTCACCAGGCTCGTTGCAATATCGGGTATTTGCTCGATTAACTTCGCAGCCTCTCTAACGGCCGTTGGGATGATAGCCCAGAGTATTAGAGCGACGGCCCCTAAAAACCCTGTGACAACTACTCCAACTGCTAAAGGGCGCGGAACTTTGCGTTTTGTTAGAGATCTGACGACCGGATCGAGTCCAAGCGCTAGGAATAATGCGATCCCAATGTAGGTGAGAATCGTGGCAGTCTGAGAAATGGCGGCGCCGATGATTATGGCCGTGAGCACTCCGAGTCCGCCGGTCAGTCCAATCTGGAATGAGTTAGTTACCCTTGCCCGCTGTTCCATCTATTCCTCCGAAGAATCAGTGTTGGTTACCAAACTACGCAGGTTTTTCAAATAAAGCTCACCTGAACGCACACGATTCTCGATATTCTTCATGTTCAGCTCACTGGCCTTCTCAAGCTCGGCGATGCTCTCAAGGGCCTTGGCGTTTATCTCAGTCGCCTCTATATCGGCGCTATGGACAATCGCTTCAGCCTGACTCCTTGCGTCAGCAAGAATGCGACTCTGAGCTTGACCGGCTTCCATCTCAAGAGCTTGAATTTCAAGTCGAATAGTGGAAATTGTTTTTTTCAGATCGGTCAGATCGGTCTTGGCAGATTCTAGGTAGCCCTCGGTCTGACGAACGGCTTCGTTGTGTTTTTCTAAGTATTCTTTCTCCGCAGCCCTCCTGCGGGTTTTGAATTTTGATTCCAAGTCCGCAATAGCCAGATCCTTTGCTGCCTGCTTTATCCCAAGTTGATCAAGATTGAGAAATTCTTGCCCGGCAATTTTCGCATCTAGCTCGGCCTTCTTAGCCTCAACTTCACGTCTCGCTGTGGTCTTGAGGGCAGCAACTTCCGTGGCGGCCTGTCCGCGCATCCTTGCTACCTCTAATTCGACAGCGCGCAGTTTGTCCTTGGCTTCGCTGGTGGCCTTCATGATGAGCAGTCCGGCGTCGTGTTTTGCACCGGCAATTCTTCTGGCAACTCGTCTTTCCGCAGCTGAAATTTGATCCTGATAAATATCTTCGGCATTTTGGGTAATCCGCTTGGCTTCCAGAGTGGCCGATTGAATTAGCTCCTGGGCAGTTTCGGCTGCCGCTCCCTCAATTTCTCGAGCGGTGGTCTCTGCCTTAATCAGCAGCTCCGCTGCCTCTGCTCCAAGGCTCGAAAAACTCGGAGCGATCGTGCCGATCAGCTTCGCTTCAGACTGTGCGAGTTGAGCAAGAGCCCTTTGGAGTGCCTCTGAGTTTTCGCCCGCCTGCTCTTTTACTCGAACAAGCTCCGAGTTCAGGGCGTTTAGCTCGCGCTCGACGGCCTCCGGGTCGTAACCTCGCTTGCTCATCTCGAAGCGATTAAAATCAGTTGGCAAGTTGAATCCTCGGTTAAATAGTAAACTTTGGTGGCTACCCAAGTCTACTCGGAGCTGGTTTATGCGTTTTTGGATTGCCCTAATTGTCTTTGTGACAGGGCTGGTTTCCAGTGCCGTGGGGTTCAACAACCAACTTGAGAATCAACCAATTAGCGTCATCAACGCATCAGCGTCGCTTACTAAGCCGGCCAGTTATGTTCTGATTCCAAACGCCGTGCTCAGCGCCTATGAGGGCGAGACTTCGGTTTTTGCAATTGGAGATGCTGCTGTGTTTATGGCAACTGGTCGAGAGTCAGATATCGTGGCCTGGCTCGGTGATTCGGCCTACGTGGAGATGAGGCTTTCAGTGGATAAGACAAAGCAAATCGCGAGCTTGGTTGAAATCGAGAGACCCGGGGCCGGCGAGTTGGATGATCCAGTTGGCGCGGACATTTGGAAAGCGGAAATTCTAAGCAACGGGACAGCTCTTTTGCCCATTGAGGTGAACAACGAGGTTGCGGTCTTGATGGCATCAACCGGCATAGAGCAAGCTCCTAGGACGCTTCGCGTCACCTGGCAACTGGAGGAAGCTGAAGCTCCAATCGCTCCAATTACCCTGATCGGGCTGGGGATCATGCTTCTGGGAGCACTACTAGGAATACACGCATCATTTGTTTACGGCAAGAAGTTCCGCAGTCGAAGGAACACCAGAGGTCCTAGGAGACCGAAGCCTCCCAAGCCCAAGAGGGCCGTGTCTCAGGCGGGTAATGGGCCTATGACGAGCAGAAGAGCTCTAAGGGGCATGAAATTTGTTGGCGTGGCTTTGTCGGTTGGAATGCTAGCCGGCTGCGTGCCTGACTATCAAAACCCAATAATTTCCCCCAAACCACTAGAGCAGCCGGGCGTCCTTACTGCAACTCTCGATAGCTCTCAGCTGCAAAGGATCCTGAAGGAGATATCCGACGTAGTTGCAATCGCCGACGCGACCCTAGACAGAGAGTCTCTAGAGGTCAGGGTTACTGGCCCTGCTCTGGAAGTTCGCAGAGCGGCCTATGCTCTGGCAGCAAAGAGCACCGACTCTATCTTTGCTCCCACGAAAATTCTTTCCGGCCCAGTTCAGTTGTTTTTACCTGGGGCGACCGACACTTGGCCAAGAAATACCATTGTTGTTACGGGAGAAAACGCGTTACAGGTTTTGGTCTTACGTCAAGAGTCAGCACGTGATGATTACAAGCTTTATCAGTACTCCGACTTACTTCCAAACATCAGCTTCCCGGAGGTGCCGGCCGAGATAGTCGGTGCTAACGCACTCAAGGAAGATAATAAGTTTTTATCGATGGACCCGGCTTCTCTTGTTGAGGGCTTAGGTAACCTTTTGAATCGCGGTTTCGATTCCCCGTGGGCGCTTTTGATAGATCCAGACAACCAATACGTTTCAGATGTTTCCGCTGTTCAGCTCGGTCTTCAGGACACTTTGAGCAATGCGAATCTGAGTTTTGAGCACGCATTGTCTGAGAGCCAACCAGTCATCCTCGCGAACTCCGAGGGCGGCGCGCTGGTAGCGCTCTACATGATCGACACCTACACGATTATTCCCAAGGAGCCGGGTGACGCCGTTGCGATCACTGGCGATGAGTCGATTTTGCTGGGCACCGGCGGCAGTGCAACTGGAATTGAGACCAAATACGGTGCGATGCTGCTATTCAATGTCCCAGCCTCTGGCTCTGATGAACGTGCAACTCTGCTCGGTGCCACCCAGCAGCTTCTCTCAGCGATAACCTTGGGCGGGTAATGAGTAATTTCGGAGCTATGGATCTTTCGGGTCTTGCCAATAAGGCAACGCCGCCGGCTGGAACTGCCATCACCGGCTGGCTCGTCCCCGGTGATGAGCCAACGCTGAGGCGCTATCTAACGCTGTCTGAAACCACTCCGGTGTTGATGCTGGTCTCTGACCAGTCCGAGGCTTCTGTGAGGCTGAGAGCTGCCGTTTTAGAGGTTCTTGAAGCCAGTCAGGGCCGATTTGCAGGTATAGACATCGATATCACTTCAAACCCTCAGCTGGCTCAGGCCGTTGCTGTTGACAAAGCGCCCGCGATGCTCGCTATCTTGGCGGGACAACCGGCGCCCTTGTTTCAGGGTGAGGCCACTAAAGAACAGCTGCTAAGTGTGTTGGGCCAGGTGTTGCAGTTGGCAGGGGAAAAGAACATAACCCAGACCGTTAGCATCCAGGGCGGTGCAGCACCGGAAAAACCACTTGCCCCGGAGCACTTAGCTGCAGTTGCGGCAATTGACGCCGGCGATCTGCCAGAGGCCAAGAGGCTTTACGAAAAGCTAATTGTTGAATACCCAAATGATTCCGATGCCACGGCGGGCCTTGCTCAGGTGAACCTCATGCTGAGACTTGCGGCAAAGGATCAAACTGGGCCGCTCGGGCCACTGTTTTATGAAGCCGATCAGTTGCTGATTGGTGGAGATACTCGTGGCTCACTTGCTTTACTGCTTGATCGCTTTGAAATCGACACCGATACTCGAGATCCAATTCGCGACCGGTTGTTAGAAATGTTTATCTTGATCGGTGATAGTGACACAGAAGTTCTGCAAGCTAGGCGGAGACTGGCAACGCTGCTCTTCTAGGCGCCCATCTTTTTGGGACATTTGTTCAAATTAGGGCACTTTATTAGAGAACACCAGAACTAAGATTTGGTTATGTCCGTTTTTCTTGATCATGCCTCGACCACATCGCTGCGTCCTTGTGCCAAGGAAGCCCTGAGCGATGCGCTGGATTTTCTTGGAAACCCTTCTAGCGTTCACAGCCAGGGGCGAGCCACTCGAGAGCTATTAGAGGAATCTCGGGACAAAGTAGCAAAGGCCTGCGGGGCAAACCGCAGCGAGATAATCTTCAACTCCGGGGGCACCGAGGGCAATAATCACGCGATCAAGGGTATTTTCTGGGATCGAGTGACGAAAGATCCGGACTGCAAAGTGATTATTTCCTCCAGAACCGAGCACCACGCTGTTATGGATCCGGTTCAGTGGCTTGGCGAGAATCAAAATGCCGAGGTTGTGTACGTAGAGCACTCACCCAACGGCATGATCGATCTGGATTCTTTACGATCATTGGTTAGCAAGCACCAGCAAAGGGTTGCTCTAATTAGTTTGATGTGGGTCAACAATGAAACCGGCGTGATTAGTGACATCCCAGCGATAACCGAAATAGCTTCCGAGTTTGATATCCCTGTCCACAGCGATGCCGTAGCGGCCTTCGGTCACGTTCCGATTGATTTTCAGGCCAGTGGCTTGACTGCCATGACGCTGTCCGGTCATAAGGTTGGGGCGCCAATAGGCGTCGGAGCCCTCGTGGTTGCCAGAAGTGCCAAGCCGATTTCATTGGTACACGGTGGGGGGCAGGAGCGGTCACTTAGATCCGGAACCATGAATTACCCGCTTGCTGCTAGCTTTGCCGCCGCCGCCAAGGAGGCTGTAACTGAGCTTGATCATGAAATGGCACGGTTGGGTGCGCTAAAGGACCAACTGGAAGCGGCTGTCATGGAGGCTGTTCCGTCGGCAATAATCACAGCGCAAGGAGCCAATAGAGCTGCCTACAATGCTCACTTTGTTTTCCCGGGGACGCAATCGGACGCGATGTTATTTCTGTTGGATCAAAAAGGAGTCTGCGTCTCCGCCGGTTCGGCTTGTCAGGCGGGAGTTCTAGGTCCGTCGCATGTCTTATTAGGGATGGGCTTCAGTCACCTGGAGGCATCTGCTTGCGTGCGGGTAACACTGGGTAAAACCTCGACCCTTCAGGATGTTCAGCAATTTCTGACTGCGTTAGAGCAAGTCCATCCAGTGGCCCTCCAGGCAACTCCTGCGTAAACCCCCAAAGGCAAATTAGACTTGTAGCCATGCGTGTTTTAGCGGCGATGAGTGGTGGAGTTGATTCCGCTGTTGCTGCCGCGCGCGCTGTAGAGCAAGGCCACGATGTTATCGGTGTTCACTTAGCTCTTTCTAGAATGCCGGGAACCCTTAGAACTGGATCCAGGGGTTGTTGCACCATAGAGGACTCAATGGATGCGCAGCGCGCAGCTAATAAGCTCGGCATTCCTTTTTACGTCTGGGATTTCTCGGAGCGGTTCAAGCTTGATGTGGTTGATGACTTTGTGGCCGAGTACCAAGCCGGCAGGACACCAAACCCCTGTATGCGCTGTAATGAGCGCATCAAGTTTGCAGCGTTATTGGAGCGTGGGCTATCACTTGGCTTCGAGGCAATTTGCACGGGACACTACGCATCAATCCTTGAGGATGGCGAGGGGAACCTCGAGCTGCACCGGTCTCTGGAAATGGCGAAGGATCAGAGCTATGTATTGGGAGTGCTAAACGCTAGTCAGCTAGCGCATTCTATGTTCCCGCTGGGGGCAACCGCGTCCAAAGATTTGATTAGGCAGGAAGCTGCCGCTAGAGGCCTAAGTGTCGCGAATAAGCCGGATAGCTACGACATTTGCTTTATCCCCGAGGGCGATACCAGGCAGTGGCTGAAAGAGTTTGTACCGACTGATGCAGGCAAAATTGTTGACGGCGAAGGAAATCAGCTGGGAGAGCACGACGGTCACGTGGGCTTCACAATTGGTCAGCGCAAGGGATTGAAAATCGGAACTCCAGCAGCTGACGGTAAGCCAAGATATGTGCTGGAAATTAGACCTAAAACCAAAGAAATTGTGGTTGGACCCGAAGAGGCACTAGAAATCTCTGACCTATTCGGCGCTCGCTATACCTGGTGCGGAAAAGCACCTGAAAATCCCGAAGAGGCTTTTGACTGCGATGTTCAAGTAAGAGCTCACGGAGACACTGTTCCTGCCACCGCAGCAATTGTTGATGGTCAGATGCATGTGCAGCTAAACGAACCGCTCTATGGAGTGCCCGCTGGACAAACTGCGGTCATCTATGTCGGAACTCGAGTCTTAGGCCAAATGACCATAGATGAAGCCAGAAGCAAGGTCTCAACGGGTGCCTAATCAGTCGATCAGAATCAAAGAGCTAAGGGCGCTGGTTGAGAAATATCGAGACGCTTATTACCAACAAGACCAATCGCTTATTTCGGATGCTGAATATGATCTACTCGAGCAGGAACTAAAAGAGCTAGAAGCACTGGAGCCGCTGGGCGCCGGGCGCGCTCTAACAACCAAGGTCGGGTCTGGTTCTGGCAGCGTATTCGATCCAGTAATTCATGGTCAAAAGATGATGAGCCTGGACAATGTCTTTGACACGGAAGGTTTTTTGGCTTGGGCTGAAAGGGTCGGCCCAGGACCCTATTTGTGTGAACCTAAAATCGATGGACTCGCGGTTTCTTTGACTTACAAAAATGGGGTGCTCATCAGAGCCGCCACCCGAGGCGATGGCGAGGTTGGCGAGGACATTACTCAGAATGCAATGACTATTCAGGGTGTCCCACATCGCCTGTCGGGCGATAATCATCCAGAACTTGTCGAAGTTAGAGGCGAGGTATTTTTTGAGCTTGAGGATTTTGCAAAACTAAACGCCAGAATCGTTTCCCAAGGAGGCAAACCCTTCGCAAACCCTCGAAACAGCGCTTCTGGTTCACTTCGTCAAAAGGACCCGGCTGTTTCGGCCACTCGGCCACTGAAGATGCTGGTGCACGGTTTTGGAGTTTGGTCGGCCGACGTTGTAAGCCAAAGCGCGGTATATCAAAAGCTTACGAACTGGGGGCTTCCGACAACCAAGCGCTATCAGGTGATTGAAACCCCAAAGCTCGTCCTGGCATACATAGCCGAACTGGAAGCAACACGACCAACCATCGAGCACGAAATCGATGGGGTAGTCATCAAGGTGGATGATTTAGCAACTCAAGAAAGCCTCGGGTCAACTTCACGGGCCCCTCGCTGGGCCATCGCCTATAAGTATCCGCCTGAGCAGGTAAACACCAAATTACTCGACATAAAAGTTTCAATCGGACGAACTGGCCGAGCTACGCCATTCGCAGTTTTAGCTCCAGTGATAGTTGCCGGCAGCCAGGTTGAATTCGCGACCCTGCACAACCAAGAACAAGTCAAATCAAAAGGTGTCCTTATCGGCGACACCGTAGTCCTGAGAAAAGCCGGCGATGTGATTCCAGAGATCTTGGGTCCGGTTGTTTCGCTTAGGGACGGCTCTGAACGTGCGTTTGTAATGCCTTCTAATTGCCCGGAATGCCAGGCGAAGCTGGAACCAGCGAGCCTAGGTGACATTGATTTACGCTGCACCAACGCCAATAGTTGCCCAGCTCAGCTTCGCGAGCGCATCGCATACATCGGGTCAAGGGCTGCTCTTGATATCGAGGCTCTGGGTTATGTCAGCGCAAGCGCACTCACGAACCCGGTCGAACCGGAAGTTGCCCCGATTTTGTCCGAAGCGGACTTGTTTTCGCTAACAATGGAAAAGCTGCTGCCAATAAAAGCCAAGGTAGTAGATGTCGACACTGGCCTTGCCAAAAAGGACGCTGAGGGCAACGACAAGGTTGTGGATTTCTTCAGGAAGAAAAACGGTGAACCCTCAGAGGTTGCAATCAAGCTATTGGCAAACCTGGAAGTTGCGAAGACCAAGCCGCTTTGGCGCTTGTTGGTTTCTTTATCTATTAGGCACGTAGGTCCCGTTGCAGCTCGAGCACTTGCGGATAACTTTGGATCGTTCAAGGCAATTTTCGAAGCCAGTCAAGAACAGCTTGCAGAGGTCGATGGTGTTGGGCCAACGTTGGCTGAATCAATAACCAGTTGGCATCTCGAGGATTGGCATCGACAAATTATCACTAGCTGGGAAGCCGCGGGAGTGCAGCTTTCGAATCCTTTGCATAAGCAGGGTTCATCGAAAGCCGATGGACTGTTTGCAGGTCTGTCAATAGTTGTCACCGGCTCAATGGAAACAATGACAAGAGAAGCTATTGAGTCTCTGATAATCGAAAACGGCGGAAAGGCCTCTTCTTCGGTATCCAAGAACACTGCTTTTTTGGTGGCTGGCCCTGGGGCCGGATCGAAGTTGACCAAAGCTGAGTCTCTGGAGGTCTTGGTGATTACCGAAGCGCAGTTCCTAGATAAATTGCCAGCCTGACGGAACTAGACTGGGTTATTAACACCAATTGATGAAGTGAGAAACCGTATGTCTGAAATTACACCCGATTTGGTTCGCCATCTCGCATCGTTGTCCCGCATCTTGGTCACCGATCAAGAGGTTGAGCAGTTGGCCGGCGAGCTTGGAATAATCGTGGACTCGGTTGCCACGGTCACCAAGGCTGTTTCCGGAGATGTCGCTGCGACAAGCCACCCAATTCCAATGGCAAACGTCTATCGCGAGGATGTCATCTTGCCGTCTCTTACCCAGTTGCAGGCTCTTTCCAGCGCTCCGGACAGTGCTGATGGCCGGTTCAAAGTAAACGCAATCTTGGATGAGGACTAGAAATGACTGACATAACCTCTTCCAGTGCGGCGATCCTCGCCGGTCTTATCTCGAGCAAGAAAGCTTCATCGGTTGAAATAACGACTGCGTTTTTAGACCGTCTTGAAAAATTGAACCCAAAGACCAACTCATACCTTTACTTCAATCGTGAAAACAGCTTGGCCCAGGCCAAAAGGGCAGATCAGCAGCTAGCTGAAGGAAAGACCGTCTCGCCACTTCACGGCGTTCCAATTGCGGTCAAGGACAACCTAACTACGACCGATGCTCCGACCACCGCCGGTTCAAAGATCCTTGAGGGTTGGGTGCCTCAATATGATGCAACCGTGGTTAGAAAGCTGAGAGAGGCTTCAATGCCGATTCTTGGAAAAACCAATCTTGACGAATTTGCAATGGGCTCCTCAACTGAGTTTTCCGCATACGGACCCAGCAAGAACCCTTGGGACTTAAGCAGGATCCCCGGAGGCTCCGGTGGAGGCTCCAGTTCCGCTATTGCTGGCCATCTTGCTCCGCTTGCGATAGGCAGCGACACTGGAGGCTCAATCAGGTTCCCAGCAGCAATGACTGGCTCAGTTGGTGCAAAGCCGACCTATGGGGCAGTCTCTCGTTACGGGCTGATCGCCCTTGCTAGCTCTCTAGATCAGATAGGCCCCGTGACCAACAACGTCATGGATGCCGCCATGTTGCAGGATGTAATCGGTGGACATGACCCGCACGACTCAACCTCTTTGCCAAATGGCCTTGGCTCGATGGTTCAATCTGTGAAAGAAGCAGATGTCAAAGGCCTCAAGGTTGGGGTTGTGAAGCAACTGTCTTCGGACGGTTTCCAGCCAGGGGTAAAGGCCTGCTTCGATGACACCATCGAGAAACTTGCTGCCGCAGGCGCTGAAATTGTTGAGGTTGATTGCCCAAGCTTCGAATACGCCGTAGCCGCTTACTACTTGATTTTGCCCGCAGAGGCTTCTTCAAACCTAGCGAAATTTGATTCGGTTAGATTCGGGCTTAGAGTCACTCCGGATGGAAACCCGACAATAGAAAACGTTATGGCTGCCACTCGTGAACAGGGCTTCGGTCCAGAGGTCAAAAGAAGAATAATTCTTGGTACCTACGCGCTTTCTTCCGGTTACTACGACGCCTACTACGGCTCGGCTCAAAAAGTAAGAACCCTAATCCAGCAAGATCTGGCTAAAGCATTTACCCAAGCTGATGTCTTACTAACCCCCACAGCACCAACCACGGCATTCAAGATTGGCGAGAAGGTCAATGACCCACTTGCCATGTATCTAAACGACATAGCTACAATCCCTGCGAATTTGGCGGGAATCCCTGGAATCTCAGTGCCAAATGGACTCGCTTCAGAAGACGGGTTACCGTCCGGCGTTCAGATTCTTGCGCCAGCGATGCAGGATGGGCAGATGTATCGAGTCGCAAGCATCGTCGAGAAGCTTTATATGGATCAATGGGGCGCCTCGCTAATTGCAAGAGTGCCTGATTTGGAGGCGTTGTAATGGCTAAAGAGCAACTAATGTCCTACGAAGACGCCATTGAGCGTTTTGAAGTAGTGATTGGACTCGAGGTCCATGTTGAGCTAAACACCGTCAGCAAAATGTTCTGCGGCTGTGCAAACAACTTTGGTTCTGAGCCAAACACCAATGTTTGTCCAACTTGTCTGGGCCTACCCGGCTCATTGCCAGCGGTTAACCGCAAGGCTGTGGAGTCTTCAATTGCCATTGGACTAGCGCTGGATTGTCAGATTGCCTCCAATGGTCGCTTTGCTAGAAAAAACTATTTCTATCCCGACCTAGCCAAAAACTTCCAAACCTCGCAGTTTGACGAACCAATTGCTTTCGAGGGCGAGATTTCGATTGAACTCGAAACTGGCGAAGTGTTCATGGTTCCGATTGAGCGCGCTCACATGGAGGAAGATGCTGGAAAGCTGACTCACGTCGGCGGAGCCACCGGCCGAATTCAAGGGGCCGAGTACTCTCTTGTGGACTATAACCGCGCCGGTGTGCCACTGGTGGAGATTGTCACTAAACCTATCTACGGAGCTCTTGACAAGGCTCCAGAGCTGGCTGCAACCTATGTCAGAGCTATCCGCGACATCGTAAAGAGCATGAACGTATCCGATGCCAAGATGGAGCGTGGAAACGTGCGTTGCGATGCAAATGTTTCACTCCGTGAAAAAGGCGCCGAGAAACTCGGCACCAGAACCGAAACCAAGAACGTAAACTCCCTAAAGAGCATTGAAAACACCGTTCGCTACGAAATTCAGCGCCAGGCCTTCATTCTTGCTGCCGGTGGAAAGATTGTTCAGGAAACCAGGCATTGGCACGAAGATCGCGGCCACACCTCTGCGGGTAGACCAAAGTCCGACGCCGATGACTACCGCTACTTCCCAGAGCCAGATTTGGTTCCAGTTCAGCCAAGCGAGGAGTGGATCGAAGAGATTCGCCTGACTCTGACTGAAAAGCCTTCTGTCCGGAGAAAGCGCCTTCAGAATGACTGGGGCTTCGCGGATCTTGAATTCAGAGATGTTTTGAATTCTGATTTGCTAGATGAGATCGAGGCGACTGTTGCCGCAGGCGCCAGCCCGCAGTCGGCCAGAAAATGGTGGACTGGTGAGCTTGCCAGGTTGGCCAACGTTCAAGAGGTGGCCGTGCAGGATCTCCCAATTACTCCAGAGCAAGTCGCCAGCATTCAGAAGTTGATCGACTCCGGTGAACTAACCGACCGCATCGCAAGAGACGTGGTTGCAGGAGTTTTGGCAGGAGAGGGCGAGCCGGCCGAAGTTATCGAAAGCCGTGGCCTGAAGATTGTTACAGACGAAGGGGCGCTCATTGCGGCCATCGACAAAGCATTAGCAAGTCAACCGGATGTAATGGAGAAGATTCGGGATGGCAAGCTGCAGGCGGCTGGAGCCGTAATCGGAGCTGTGATGCAAGAAATGCGCGGCCAAGCCGACGCAGCCAGAGTACGAGAGCTCATATTAGAAAGAGCCAAGTAACTACTGGGGTGAGTAACGGGACTTGAACCCGCGACCCCCTGGACCACAACCAGGTGCTCTACCAGCTGAGCTATACCCACCATGTCTGGACTAGCCAGAACGCTTTAGAGTGTATCAGCCTCTAGGGCCAAAACTGCTAGCTTTAGCTCCTTGGCCGACGGCCCCGGCGCCGGAACCAGAAATACTTTGCGGTAGTAACGAAGTTCCATGATCGACTCTTGAATGTCCGATAGCGCTCGGTGACTGACATCTTTTTTCGGTAGTTGGAAGTAAATCTTTGGATACCACCGTCTGGCCATCTCCTTGAAGGAGCTCACGTCGATGTTTCGGTAATGCAAGAACGCGTCAAACTCCGGGGTTTGACGGTTCAGAAACATGCGATCGGTGCCGATGGAGTTTCCTGCAAGGGGTGCCGTGCCTTTTTCTGTCACCCATTGCTTGACATAGTCAAGCACCTGCTGCTCGGCCTTCTTAATCGGAATGCCCTTTGGGATCTCAGTGATTAAACCGGAAACGGTATGCATGTTGGTCACAAACTCGCCCATGTTCTTCATGGCCTTGCGCGAGGGCTTCACAACCACTTGAAAACCTTCGTGAACTGGCTTCAGGTCCTCATCCGTGACGATTACTGCAATTTCGCATATTTCGTCAACGCCGACCTCGAGTCCGGTCATTTCGCAGTCGACCCAAACAATAAAAGAAGACATTGTTTATCGGTCGTTCGAGTGTCGAGGGTTTTTAGCGGCTCTAAGTTGGTCCTTACGGTCCTGCTTATCCTTTTTCTTGGCTGCTTTGATTTCCTTCTTGGTCATGGGCTCAGCAGATTTTTCATCTTGGCTTGCCGGCATTTCGGCCGCCAATCCGGTAACGGCCGCAGTCGGATCGATTGGGGCTTTAGGTTCGTCCCAAGTCATGCTGGACTCATCATCCAGCTCAACCTCTATAGGTTCTTCTGTCCAAGCCAGTTCTGGCGCGGTAGCGGCAGGTGCTGGCTGGAAGGTCTGCTCAAGAGGTTGCTCCCTGTGGGCTTCTTTAGCAGCCGGCTCTTCATTAGTAACGACGTCATCGGCTACCTCTTCAACAGCTTCAGGATTTGGCAGAGTGTCTGTCAAGACCGTTGCCGAAGCGATTGGGGTTGTTTCTGAAGCCGAGATCGCGTTCTTACCTGAAGCTGCTTTCTTAGCTAAGCGAGTCTCTTTTTTGCCTAGGCGACGGTTTACTCTGATGACCTTTCGTTCCTTTCGGCCCTCTACGAGCCAGTAAAGAACTGGAACAAGAATTAGTGTCAAAAGGGTCGATGAAACAAGTCCACCAATTACCACAATTGCTAGTGGCTTAGAAATAAACCCGGAGTTTCCGGTGACACCGAGAGCTAGAGGGGTAAGCGCAAAAATAGTGGCAAAAGCGGTCATAAGAATCGGTCTTAGCCTCTGTCTTGCCCCAGCGATCAGGGACTCCTCAACGCTTTTGCCGGTCTTTCGATACTGATTCACCAGGTCTAGCAGCACAATCGCGTTGGTCACCACTAGGCCTACCAGGAGGAGTATTCCTATCAGTGCTGGAACCCCAAGAGCGGTGTCTGTTATCAGCAGCAGCCCTAGAGCTCCAATCGCGGCAAACGGAATTGAGACCAGCAGCAACAGCGGCTGAATCAGGCTGCCGAATGTTGCAACCATGACAATGTAGACAATGGCAATCGCTGCGAGCACAGCTGTGCCCAGCTGACTGAAGCTCTCGGCCTGGTCTGCGGCCGCTCCACCGACGATTGCCTCGGCACCGGCCGGCAGTTCAATTAGGGCCAAAGTCTCGGTAATGTCCGCTGAAATAGCTCCTAGGTCTTCACCAATTGGGGCTAGTGAAACTGTGGCGGTGCGGCTACCTCTCTCAGATGTTATTGAGGTTGGCTTTAGAACTTCGGTGATAGTCGCAATGCTGTCCAGACGCACAGGCCCTTGGAATGTCGGTATCGACAAGGCCTTCACCTCATCAATGGATTCTGGAGCCTGGGCACCGGAGATATATACATCAGCGTCTTTCCCCTCGATGTTTAAGGTGCCAAGCGATGAAGGGCGAAGTTGAGAGGCGACTATTCCTGTAACTGTAGTCTCAGTCAAAAGGTAAGCTGCAGCCTTCTGCCGGTCCACAACGACCTCAAGTACTCTTTGATCCGCGTCCAAAGTTGTTGTGATTGAGCTAACGTTCTGAACATCAGCCAGTCCTGCCACAAGGCTGTTTACAGAGTCCTGAAGAAGCGCGGGGTCATTTGCGAGCACTTCAATGTCAATTGTTTCGCTGGAACCAAAGCCACCTCCAGTCGAGACTGTGATTTCGCTGCCTGACGCTACTTCTAACTGACGCACTTTTGTTTGCAGGGCTTCTACATCTGCGCCATCTTCTGCGGTTACTGTCAGGCGCACGCCGGAGGCTGCTCTTCCAAATGCAACTCTTCCATCCGCTCCGGATGAGCCGATTGTGCTTTGAACAACTTCGACACCTTCGAGAGCCATGATTTGGTTTTCAAGAAGAGCCGAGGCCTTGTCCTGTTCTTCAAGGGTTGCATTGGTTGGCATGCTCAGCTGGGCGTCGAACTGATTTGACCCGCCACCATCGATGAAGTTGGTTTTTAGAAGTGGAACAAGTGAGAGCGTGTAGCCCAAAATCAATACTGCAGCCGTCAGGGTTACCCAAGGGTGATTCTTTGTGCCGTTGAGGATTGGAATGTAACCGCGCTGAAGCAGGCTGCGCTTTTCACGCTGCTCTTCGAGCTCGCGCTGGTTTGCCTCAAAGGCGACTGGGTCAGCAGCTTGAGCTGCCAAAAGACGCTTTGGCATGCGAAGGAACCAATAAGCCAACACTGGAACGATGGTTAGTGACACAAGTAGTGAGGCCAGCAACGCTATTGCGACGGTGAAAGCGAAGGGTCGGAATAGCTCCCCAACTAATCCAGAAACTAACGCGATTGGTAGGAAGACTGCAACGGTAGCTAGTGTCGAAGATGTGATTGCTAGGGCGACTTCCTTGACTCCGGAAAGAACCGCTTTCACTCGTTCCTCACCATAGCTAAGGTGTCGGTTTATGTTCTCAATAACCACAATCGAGTCATCTACTACGCGTCCAATCGCGATTGTCAGAGCGCCAAGAGTTAATAGGTTTAATGAATAATCTGCAAACTCCAAAGCGATAAAAGTTATAAGCAATGATGTCGGAATCGAAATAGCAGTAATGATCGTGGATTTGACACTCAATAGGAAAATTAGAATCACGAGGATTGCGAACCCAAGCCCTAATAGGCCCTCAACTGTCAGGTCCTTGATGCTCTCTTCAATAAATGGCGCCTGGTCAAAAATAGTGACCACTGTCACGTCTGTTGCTAGAGCTGCCCTCAGGTCAGGAATTAGATCCTGAATTCCTCGAGAAACGTCAACTGAGTTGCCGTCAGGTGTCTTCGTGATCGAAATAGCAAGAGTTTCGTTGCCATTGGTTCGGGCAATCGAGGTTATTGGAGCATCTTCATAGGTGACTATTGCAACATCCCCAATTGTCACAACTCCAATCGCGCTTGGATTCGGAGTGGCCGAGATCAGAGGAAGTGATTCCATTAGAGCAACTGTGTCAACAGCATTTCCCATCTGAATCGAGATGCTGCCATCTGAGTCAGTCAAAGAGCCAACCGGCAAAACCAGTCCGTTCGCACGCAATGCTGTGGAGATGTCTCGTTGGCTAAGGCCATTTTGAGCAAGAGCTACTTGGTCAAGTTCCAAATTAAGTCTTTTTTGCTTACCCCCGGAAACGGCAATGTCCCTAATGCCATCTACTTGCTGGAAAACCGAAGGTGCAATCTTGTCAAGCTCTGCGCTGAGGCTCTCGTTATCACCATTATTTGCCGAAATTGCAAGCACGATGATTGGAACCGAGTCAAAGCTGCCCGAGATAACTTGAGGGTTCACATCTGCAGGAAGCAAAGCCTCAACTGCACTAATGGCGTTATTTAGCCTTTCGGTCGCATCAGATGTGCTGGTTCCGAACTCGAAAGAGACTCGTAACACCGATAAACCGGTTGAAGATGTGACACTGGTTGATTCCAAGCCCTCAAGCCCAATTACCGCGTTTTCAATAATTACGGAAACTTGACTGTCCACAACTTCGGGTGATGCTCCAGCGTATGAAGTCACAATTGCAGCCGATGGAATCTCGATGGATGGAATTAGTTCCTGTTTTAGGTTTCCAACGGACAGCAGGCCAAATACACCGATGATCAAGGTAATTAGCGCAACAACAGCGCGATTGGCTAGCGAGAGTCGGGAAATATTTGACAACGAATTACCTCTTTGATTGGTGGCTGAACTAACAACTCAACAGTTTAGGAGATTAGTCCCTAAAATAACGAGCCGCTACCTTAGAAGCTCCTGTCAATTAGATGCTCAGCTCGGCAACAAACTGCACCGGGGTTCCGAACCTGTGACCGGTCACAGTTACTGACTGCTCCTTGAAAAATGGCAAAAGTTCAATTCGTCCAGATTCGGTCAGCTCATGGCTGTAAACAGCCACGTCGCAGTTGGAAAAAGCACTGTCGGCATCAACTATCGGTGCACCGCCGACCAGTCGAACTCTCCGCGGGCTCGCCGCTAGTCTGCGTTCGAAAGTGTCCTGGTCCTCTATGGCAACACGCACACCGGATTTCTTTAGAAGAGTGATCACGTTCTTATCCAGTTCAAAAGCACTGACGTCGAGGTTTCCAAGAATCAATGCAACCGATAGGGCTCTCATGGTTTCTTGACTGCCTGCGGTGTCTTGAATCCGAAGCATGCAATCGCTTCTTCGGTAGCGCAGGACGTTCCGCTCGCTGTCCAGGTTGGAAGGATCGGTTGCGTTGCTGAAGGTCTCCGTTAACGCCGCCTGATCAGATTTGGCAGCGCGAACAAGCGATTCCATTTCGGTGTCAGAAAAATCCGTCAGCTGAGCTATAGCAAGTAGTTCATTCACACTCTTGTTTCGGATCTCAGCGCTGGCAGTCGAGCGCGAACTCTTCCAGTTGGTCAAGCTAAGGATGTAGTTCGGTCCACCTGCTTTGGTGCTCGGGCCGACACTCGAGCGCTTCCAGCCTCCAAACGGCTGACGCTGAACGATAGCGCCGGTGATTCCGCGGTTTACGTATAGGTTTCCGGCCTGAATTTTGGCAAGCCACTTTTCTATTTCGACTGCATCCAGGGAGTGAATCCCCGTTGTTAGGCCGTAGTCCACCGAATTCTGAAGTGCGATTGCCGCCTCTAGATTAGGTGCGATCATGATGGACAAAATTGGACCAAAATACTCGGTCAGGTGGCTGGTCGAATTCGGTACGACATTAACTCGGATTCCGGGGGACCACAGTTTTCCGGTTTCATCCAGCTGAGAAGGCTCAAGTAACCACTTTTCTCCGCGGCCAAGCTGTGTCAGGCCTTCGAGCAGCTTTCCCGCAGGGGCAGCGATCATTGGCCCCATTTGTGTCCTGGGGTCATTGGCATGACCGACGTGCATACTGCTGACTGCGTCATGCAGCTGGCGCAAGAATCGCTTCGATTTATGCACGGATCCAACCAAGATAACCAGCGAGCTAGCTGAACATTTTTGACCAGCATGACCAAAAGCGGAGTAAGCAATGTCTTTAGCTGCCAGATCGTAGTCAGCGCTTTCGGTAACAATAATTGCGTTCTTGCCGCTGGTTTCAGCCAGCAGTCTCAAGTCAGGGCGGAAGCCTCTAAACAGTTGAGCTGTCTCGTAACCGCCGGTCAGGATCACTTGGTCGACTTTAGGGTGGGAGAGAAGCTGCTTGCCTAGCCCGGACTCACTTAGTTGGACCGGGACGAAGACATCCTGGTCAATGATTTTGGAGATTATGTCGGCAAGAACCGCTCCACACCTTGCCGACGCGCCAGCAGGCTTGAATATCACTGCAGAACCTGCAGCTAAAGCAGCTAGTGCACCACCGGCTGGAATGGCAATTGGAAAATTCCAGGGGGGAGTCACAACGGTGACGCCAAATGGGACTGGGCTTGCACCATCTATCTTGTCCAGCTCAAGCGCTCGTTGGGCGTAGTAATGGGCAAAGTCAACAGCCTCTGAGATTTCAGTGTCAGCCTGCTCTATTGTTTTGCCAGCCTCAGCCATGGCGACTTCTATTAGAGCTCCCCTGTTGGCTTCCATTGCCACACCGATTTCATGGAGCTTAGTGGCTCGCGTCTGCAAAGACTCGTTGGCCCAGCGCGCTCCACCAGCTACAACTCTGTCCATGACTTCTTGAAGGTTGGCTTCACTGGAGATTGTTTGGTTCGCTACTAGGTCTAAACCGATATCACTGGTTCCAGCACGACCAATAATTTCGTATCCCCAGGCTCGGTTACCAGCCAAGGACGGATCAGTGTCTGCGGCGTTTGCGAAGCCACTCGCTGGAGCAAATGCCACATCGTTGCGACGGTCTTGCAGTCGGTTAGGGATTGGGATTTCCAAATCCAGCATGGATAGAGAATCCCTGAAGCGTTCCTCTTCAACCTGGAAAATATCCGGGTCGGTTAACCTAAAAGCGTTTGAGAGAAAGTTCTCCTTTGAGGCGCCCTCCTCTAATCGCCTGATCAAATAGGCGATGGCGACATCGAATTCCTGCGGGTGAACGACAGGGGTGTAAAGCACAAGAGTTCCAACTGTTTTTCTGATCACGTTAGCCTGCGCTTCTGCCATCCCTAGCAGCATCTCAAAGTCCATGCCGATTTGAGCATTCCGCTGAGATGCCAAGAGCCAGGCGAACGCAAGGTCAAATAGGTTGTGCCCAGCGACGCCAATCCGAACGTTTGCTACGCGCTCTTCAGTCAGTGCATAGTTCAGCACCCTCTTGTAGTTCGCATCGGCAGCCGCCTTAGATTCCACTGTTGCAAGTGGCCAGCCGTGAGATTCGGCATCCACTCGTTCCATCGGCAAGTTGGCGCCCTTTACGACCCTGACCTTCACCGGAGCGCCGCCAGCAAAGACACGGCTGGCAGCGAACTGCTGAATGTCAATCATTGCTCGTACTGCGTCTGGTAAGTAGGCCTGCAAGACGATGCCGGCCTGAAGGTTAGTAAATTCTGGTTTTGACAATATGCCCTTGAAGACCGCCACGGTCATGTCGAGGTCGTGGTACTCCTCCATGTCGAGGTTTATAAACTTTTGTTTTTTTGACTCTGAGGCAATTCGGTATAGCGGCGTGAGTCGCTCAATCACGTCACTCACGGTTTCATTGAACGACCAGGGTGAGTGAGGCGAAACAATAGCCGATACCTTAACTGAGACGTAATCAACATCCGGCCTGGAAAGAACGTCTTTGACTTTCTGCAGTCTGCGGTCAGCTTCCTTATTCCCAAGAACCGCCTCTCCCAATAGGTTGACGTTCAAAGTCGAGCCTTGCTTTGAAAGCCGAGAGATACTTCTACTCAATTTGGTTGGGGTTGCATCAATGACGAGGTGTGCGACGAAAGAGCGCAACACCTTGCGGGCAATTGGAATGACAATCCATGGAAAAGGCCTGGCCAGGTTTGCTCCGAGAGACACCATGGCTCGAAGGATCCAAGGTAAAAATTTTGGTGTGATTTTCCGGAGGCGGTAAAGATTCTTTGCTGCCACCTTGAGGCTCTCGGGCCGGATCACGCCATCCACAAAGCCAACCGCGAAGTCGAGTCCGTTCGAGTCCTGGAGTAAGCCGGAAAGCCGATTCGCGGCTTGCGAATTTTTCTGCTGTGAGGCATCGAGGACCCAGTGCTGAACTTGCTCGACGACTGCCGAAGACAGTTCATCTTTTGCTGGAACGATTGGAATCTGGGTCGTGCTAAGCGTCATTGGCTGGCCGGCTCTCATTGGGATTTACAGCATTATTCTATTCCCCAAAAAGGTGTGCTTGATGGGTCATATCTTTCATTAGTTAGTCAATTTTTTTAGGGCTTAGTTTTGGCCATACCAAAACCTTTCTTGACACGGGCTTGTAGAATGGTCAAGGCTTCAAAGCCAACCCCGCCTTCGTAGCTCAGTGGATAGAGCAGGAGCCTTCTAATCTCTTGGTCGCAGGTTCGATTCCTGCCGAGGGCACTTCTTATTTTGCGGGCACTGGACCTATCTCGAATTTTGGCGGCGACGCGATCCATTTGTTGCGCCTTGCGAATGGGGCCTCGAACCGGGTGCCCTTGACTGCTGATTTTGAGGCTTACCAGACTCGCTTAGTGCACGCTTTCGCTGGGCATTTCGACCAGTCGACGTCCCAGTCTTTCTGGGCTGAGCTGTTGGAGCAGTCGGCTTCACGTATTCGGCAACTTCGCCAATGAGCGCTATTACTTCTGGTGACTTTTCAGTAACTGACTTTGGCTTCACGGAGATCTTGGCTTTGCTTAGCAAATCAGATAAGTCTTTGCGTTGGGTCGGCAGAGATATCGTCACCACATCACCCGATGCTCCAGCCCTTGCTGTTCTGCCAGAGCGGTGAAGGTATGCCTTGTGCTCAGCAGGTGGGTCAACGTGAATCACGAGGTCTACCCCATCAACATGAACGCCCCTGGCTGCGACGTCTGTGGCCACTAAAACCCTGGCTCTACCAGCGCTAAACGCCTCCAGATTTCGATCCCTAGCGGCCTGGGAAAGGTTTCCGTGTAAGTCAACTGCCGGTATGCCAGCCTGAGTTAGAGCTTTAGCAAGTTTCTTGGCGTGGTGCTTGGTTCGCATGAACAAGATTCTTCTTCCCGTTCCGGAAGCCAGGGCATAGACCAATCGCTTCTTTGCTTCTGCGTCAGAGGCTTCGAGCACGTGATGGGTCATCTGGGTAACCGGGGAGTTGGCTTCGTCGACTGCGTGCATAACCTGGTTCTGCAAGAACTTATCTACGAGCTTTTTTACGCCGTTATCCAGGGTCGCCGAGAACAATAAGCGCTGGCCACCTCTAGGGGTGGCATTCAAAATTCTGGTAACCCCAGGCAAGAAGCCAAGGTCTGCCATGTGATCAGCCTCATCCAAAACAGTTATCTCAATTGCATCCAACTTCAAGATGCCCTGAGCCATTAGGTCTTCAAGTCGGCCTGGGGTAGCGACGATGATCTCGACACCATCCCTGAGCGCTTGAACCTGCTTCTTTTGAGGAACGCCTCCAAAGATTGTGGTAACCCTTAGATTCATCGCGTTAGCCAATGGTTGGAGCGCGTTTGTAATCTGCGTGGCAAGTTCACGGGTTGGCGCTAGCACTAAGCCTCTTGGCTTGCGCATTCCATGGTTGTTGTTTGAAGAAACAGCGAGCCTGGCCACCATCGGGATACCAAAGGCCAGGGTTTTGCCGGACCCAGTTTTACCCCTACCTAGAACATCTCGCCCGGCCAATGTGTCTGGCAGCGAATCAACTTGGATGGGGAACGGCGTATCAATGCCTTGTGCGCTTAGCACAGCGGCAATTCTGGCTGGCACGCCAAGGTCAATAAAGGTCTTTGAAGACATAATGTAATTACTTTCATGTGATGCGGAACATCACTTTTGAGCCCAAGTTTTGGGGAATACGGCGAAGACATCGATGGATGAATTCGTTCGCCGAAAGAAAAAGTTTGACCACAGTTTCGTGGGGGTCGTTCTACGACGCAAGACAGTGATTTATCACCAGCTCATTAGAAGTCTAGGGGAGTTATGCAAAAGGACATAGGACTAGTTTGCAGTTTCGATACCTGCCAGGGCGCCGCACGCTTCAAGTCGTTGATTTCTAAAAATCCAAAACTGCACCTAGGCTGTCAAGGCATAGAGGATTCAGGCCGCAGTTAGCTCGAAAGGCCTCAATCTCCAATGTGGTCAACAACGAAAATTACTGCTTCTTCTAAGCAACAGCGAGTTAGAGAGTCAAACGATGTCAAGCAAAAGCGCCGAAAGCCTAAATCTGCCGAAGCCATCAGGACCCTTAGGCCGTGCATCAAAGTTTTTCTATACGAAATCAAACCTGGTCGCCGGGTTGCTGGCAACCTCTGTCTTTGCTGGCTACCTAGTCTTATTCCTAACCGGCAAGGGGACTGAATTTGAAGTTGCCAACAGCACTGTTAGGTCACTAGGAACTTCGTTGGGCTTTGGTCAAGCAGAGATTCTCGCTTTCTTTGCAGAGCGCTCTGACCAGATGATCGATGCCTACATTAGTTTCAATCAAATTTGGGACACTCTTTTCGGGCTGATCTACGGGCTTATGTACGTGGTCTGGGTGTCGGTGTTGTTTAAGCCATATTCTCAAAGGTTTGGAGTTCTTAATCTGCTCCCATTTGGTCAAGTGGTCTTTGATTGGCTAGAGAACTACGCTCTAGCAGCGCTTTCAAACCAGTTCCTTGCTGATGGCGCGATTTCTGCTTCGACGGCTCTCATTGCCTCAACAGCCTCAGCCATCAAGTGGGTATTTTCACTACTGGTCTACGTAGTGATTTTGGTTGGCATTGTCATGCGGATATCGCGGGCAGTTAAGAGACGACGCCAGCGCTAGAACCGAGTCGTCGGCATCAGCACTAGCAGCAGTCGCTGGCAGATGTAATTGGGAGTTGCTTGGCGGCGTTCGAAAGCTCTTTTTTCTCGTTGTCTCTGGAGAGAACCAATACCGCATCGGGATAGTAACCATCCGGGTAGGCAGGGCAGACCGCCGCGTATCCGTTGTCTCGCTTGAGGATGTGTCCGGCAAAGTCCTTCTCAA
>ERZ887851.851-NODE-851-length-28642-cov-8.046874_pt1 | contig 28642 bp, 20 predicted proteins | sample MGYA00521100_ERZ887851 | MGnify/ENA primary metagenome ERZ887851 (study PRJEB32303, sample SAMEA104408602) | aquatic metagenome | biome: Brackish water; feature: Pelagic; material: water | place: Baltic Sea | collected 2014-06-06T16:11:00 | depth 11,444 m ... | reverse complement strand
CCAAACGATTTTTGATTGGGGATGCTCTTGGCGCACCAACTCCGTGAAGACAGTGAGATCTTGATACCACTGCTCTACTCGTCTGATATCGCCACGCCTACGCTCTTTTAGATCCATACCTTGACCCCTCGTCTCCGCTGCATAGAGCGCCACATCTTGGCGATGCTTTAACAGGTAGTGCGCCAAGTTATCATAATCACCTGCATGACCTGAAATTCCATGCACGCCAATAATAACGATCGCTGGATCTTGATGGGCCGCGGATTTCGGCAACCACTTACGGTAGCCAAACTCGTCACCATCATAGCTTACGTAATGATCTTTCTTGAGCTGTGGATTTCCTTTCACTGGCGGAGCAAAGCTAATGGACGTGGCACATGATGACAGCAGCGCTACCCAAGCAAAAGTGGCCAGCATTTTCGACGACACAGCCAGTCTGGAAAAAGAACTCATCATGAAAGCCAGACAAGCTTGCCGCTAAACAAAGCTGATTGCAAGCACCCATGAAGCATGCCCCTCCATCAAAGAACTCGGAGATTGCTTGATTATTTGTCCGCTGGGTGGTTTTCTACATGTGTGTTACAGATCGTCTTCAATGAAATTAGTGCTGCCGAGATATCCCGCATGGATACTCTCGACCAACTAGAGCTCCTCGATGCCTTCAGGGTTTCGGAATCAGACCTCGTTGAATTGGACGACAATGACGAGCATAGGAACTTTGGCAAGATAGCGCGCGACGGCAAAACACTTTATCGATTCCGCGCGAATGATTGCCGTATCTACTTCGAAGTGGCTGAGAACTTGGTGATTGTCCACCGAGTGCTGCACAAAAATACATTTTCTGATTTTTTATTCAGATCGAAAATGCCGGTTTCAGAGGATGAGCAACTCGCTGAATCGAAGCACTTTTGGAATCTCATTGACGAGGGGCGCAACGCACGGCGCATGTAGTGGAGCACATAGTGGAGCGCACGCTTAGCCCCTGTCCCACTTGCTTTTTTCCGCTTACTTTTTTCTGCTTTCCATGGCCATTTGATCCATGCTAGGTTTTGACTCTACTATGTTGCGGAAAATTTTTCATGTCATCGCCTTCTTGATCATTGCAGCCTTAGTCATCTCGGCAGTAGCCAACAACGATCCTGATGATGCATCAAAGCAGGCAGCGCAACTCCCGGTGCTCTTACTGGCAGGTCTTTATGTAGGATTTATGTTTGTCATGTATATCTTGCCAGCAATGACTGACAAGGCGACTAACGCTGTGCTTGCATCCAACGAGACCATAGCTAGAGAACCCATCCACAAGGCCCAAGCCGCCTACGCTCGTGGTGAATACATCGAAGCGATTACCCTCTACCGGGCCATCGCAATGGAAGAACCGGACAATCGACTTCCTTGGGTTGAAATTGCAAAAATTCAACACGACCAGCTGGAAGACCCCGAGATCTCGATGAACACCCTGCGAACGGCACTTGAAGAACACCACTGGCCCGCAGACGATACCGCATTTTTCATGAGCCGACTCGCCGACATTCAACTTAACAGCATGAACGACAAAGAAGCGTGCATTGCCATCCTAGAACAAATCGTCGAGACCTTTCCCGAATCACAATACTCAGCGAGCGCCACTCACAGGCTCAATGAAATAGAAAAAGCACAAGAGCAAGAGGCCTCAGTGTGAAATTCCAATTACCCGTTAGATTCAAAGAAGATATCCTTGCCCCCGCCGAAGACCACACTAACATATTTATGTGCGTGGATCTAACATACTAGGGAGATCGCTCTCGCTATTCCCTCTCTGGCCACTCGTTCTAGGAGTCACATTCGGCATCCTGAGTGCTGATTATTACGGCACCCAACACTGGGTCGCCATAACCCTTATTAGCATCGCAGGCATTCTTGCCTTCCGCAAAAGCGACATCACACTTTTCATCGTCACCTTCATACTGGCAAGCGGCCTCCATGGACCAAAGATTGAAAACTTGCGCGCTTGGAGTCATGCTGCTGATACCGGCAAGCTCAACGGAGCATACACTCTAAAGGGAGTTATTATTGCTACTGGCTCCAGACAAAACGGGCCCTACCTTGTCAAAACAAGCAAAATTCAAGCGACATCTCAAGCCAGTGGTTTGCCACCTGCATCGGGGATGGTCGTGCAGCTGACAACATCGCCCTTTCATGAATCAACACTGCAATACGGTGACATCATAGAGGCAGTAGGCCCGCTCCGGCTCATCAAACCGCTGCGCAACCCCCATGGATTTGACCGGCAGACATGGCTTTATCGTCAAGGTGCTAACCTGACTATGGCGCCACGATCCCCCGTCACCATTCTTGGGCTTAGTCTTGTTCATCGACCCATACGCATAATGGCAAACTGGCGCCAGTCCATACGCCAAAGCATGACCTCCGGCTTAGATGCCGATGCCCCATCAGCTCAACTCATACGAGCAGTGGTATTGGGTGAGCGCCCAGGGCGCAGCTCGTCAATGGTTGAGGATTTCCGCAAGAGTGGCACCCTTCATGTTTTCGCCGTCAGTGGTCTGCATGTCGGCATGGTGGGAACTATCTTTGGCTGCCTGCTCTGGTTTCTCAGAGCCCCGCGCTGGGTGCTTATCGGCGGCGTCATTGCTGCCATGACCGCTTACGCGGGTATCACAGGCCTGCGCCCACCTTCCGTGCGAGCCGTCATCATGGCGACCGTCTTCCTCACGGGATTTCTCATCAAGAGAAAGCCCTCTTTGATCAACAGCCTGGGAGCAAGTGCCATCATCGTATTACTCTGGGATGGTCACCAGCTCTTCACGCCCGGCTTTCAGCTGTCCTATGGAGTGCTGTTGGCACTCGCGATGGCTACCGCTTTCTGGATCCGTATTCTCAAACCGATGTCTGAGATTGACCCCTTTATGCCAAGACTTCTGCTGACTCCATGGCAAGAACGCATTCTGGGTTGGCGAAAGTGGCTACGCAACTCCCTCTCCGTTTCACTGGCGGCCTGGATGGGCTCAGCTCCCCTGATATGGATTCATTTTGGCATTGTCACTCCTATCGCCATCATCGCGGGCATACCCCTCATGCTGATGGTTTTTGTCATTCTTGCCCTGGCGATGCTGGCCATCTCAGCAGGAGCCCTCTGGCAACCAGCCGGTGATGCCGTCAATCATCTCAACTCATGGGTTGCAAAATCAACCTATCACACAGCTGCCGCATTTGCACATATTCCAGGTGCCTACTGGCATAAAAAACCAACGCGGCCCGAGAAAGGCCAGATCATTGTTTTTGATATCCCCAATGGAGGAGGCGCCAACCTGATCGATGCCGGCGGCGGCATCTTGCTAGATGGCGGCCGTGATGACACCTTCTTCTGGCATGTTTTACCTACGCTACAGGCCCTCAAAATCGAACCCGATTCACTGATCGTCAGCCATGCTGATTCCAAACACAGTGGTAGCATGAGCCTCTGTCTGGATCAGTTTACTCCACGGCAAGCGATCATTCCTCGCGCTGATCTACTGAGCAAAAGCTACCAAGCCTTTATCGAAAAATCGGCCGAAACGAACTGCCAACTGATCACGCCTCACTCAGGACAAACGTTTCCCGTCGAGCCCGGCGTAACCCTTGAGGTCTTGCAAGCCCCCATCGAACTCAATGGCTACGGACGCGCGGATGATAGCGGTCTGGTGATACGCTTGCATTGGCACGGCTGGAAAATCATGTTCACCGGAGATGCTGGATTTATCACCGAGACCAGGTTGCTAGCTTCCGGTGCAGACCTGCAAGCAGACGTCATTATCAGCGGTAGAAATAGAGGTGATTTTACCGGCCGTGAGGAGTTTTATCGCGCGGTATCACCTCAGGTCATCATCTCAACCAATTCAGAGTTTCCAGCAAACGAGCGCATCCCTGAAAACTGGTTCACCCGCACAGAGGCGCTGGGCATCACCACCATTGATCAGCAACAATCCGGAGCCCTCACCCTAACGATCAAAGACCAGCGACTAGTGCTTACCCCCACACTAAAAAATGCCGAAGTAATCACTATTGACCCCCGATCCGACCTGCGGTGACAATTCGATGGACAATCTTGTTCTAAACCATCAATTTGCAGTTCAGAAAACAACCACTTCAACGAGCTATCGTCAGAAAAAATTTCAGCCTCCTTCTTGCCCTGCGCTACCTCAACCCGCTGCGCACCCACGTCTCGGTCATCACCCTGATCTCACTGGCTGGCGTTGCCATCGGTGTGATGGTCCTCATTGTTGTTCTCTCGGTGTTTGGCGGATTTGAACAACTGGTGAAAGACCGTGTGTTGAGCTACACCCCACACATCAACATTGAACGCATTGCCTCATGGCCCGATGCCGAGGAATTCCCCGACTACAATGCTGAAGCAGAATGGCGTGTATTGGAGAAATCGATGTCCTCACTCGAGGGGGTGGAAAGCGCCTATGCCTTGGTCAATGACTGGGTGCTACTCGACCGAGCTGGGAGCGTTGCTCCGGCAGCGATGCAAGCCATCGATACCGCCAATAAGACTCAACTCAAATCCCTGCAAGACCTCATCGAGCCAGGCAATGGCAATGCCGATATGGGCCTTGGAGAGACTGCCGTCATCTCCTCAATCACGGCTGAGCGCTTTGGTATTATGGTTGGTGACACCATCCAGATCCATACCAATCGCAACCTCAAGCAAGTCCAACCGATTCTCGAGCGCATTGGCGAAGCTCCCTTACACCAGAGAACGGCCCAAGGACTTGCCCAGATCAGGGACGACTTGAAAAAAATGTTCACCCAGGCTGACGACAAGGAAACCACTCCCATCAAACAACTTCAAGAGCTCTACTACAACCGCCTGACGCCGCTCATGGATCAGAATCTCCGTAATGTGGAAAGAGATGCTATCGACGCCCTGCTCATCCACCTTGAGCAAGGTGAGCGCAGCACTCCTGATCCCGATAACAGTGGGATTTACACCTTTGACGCCGGCCACATGGCAAAAGCACTCGCACTACTCGACGAGCTGACAACTATCAATACGGACAAAGCGGACATTCAAGACATCAAGCACATGAGAACGGTAGTCCTGCCCAAAGATCTCACCGTGATCGGCATCTACCAGGCCACACGCCACGCTGCCAGCCCAGATGTGTTTGTCCCCCTCCCTGTTGGCCAGGACCTCACAGGCCTCGGTGCTGGCGTACGCGGCATCGCCCTGCGGCTCACCGATCCGTATTTTGCTGCCGAGGTCCTCAATGATGTGGTGCAGCCCAATCTACCAGATGATGGCGCTTGGGCAGCTCGCACCTGGATGCAAGATCACCAGCAGCAATTCGCCCTCATTAAAACCCAACGTCAATTGCTCACTTTTTCGTTGTCGTTCATTATGATGGTCTCCGCCTTTTCCATTATGGCCGTGATGTTTACCGTCACCATCCAGAAAAAGCGTGAAATCGGGGTCATGAAAGCCCTCGGCGCCGCACCCGCCCAGCTCGTCCGTGTGTTCCTCTACCAAGGCATTATCATCGGCCTATTCGGCGGCCTCATCGGACTTGGTCTCGGCTATCTGGTCATTGATAACAGACAAGTCATCCTCGATCTTTTTGCCGCATGGGGATTTGACCCCTTCCCTTCTGAATTCAATGGTTTTGACGGTCTCCCCGCTGACATTCAAGCGAAGGAATTTATTGGTGTCTTTATCTTTGCCTTTGTCATGTGCGTGATTGCAACACTTGTTCCAGCGATCGCCGCCTCCCGCAGTGATGCCGCCAAATCTCTTCGTAATATGTAGCCAGCCTCTTATTATCGAATAAGTACCCACTCTCCAATTGAGCCTTGATTCTTAGCTCCGGATTCTTGAACCTCCCACTCAATGAAAGACATCGTCTACTTTGACCTCGAGACCCAACGCAGCTTCGGCGATGTTGGCGGCGCTAAAAACAAAGATAAAATGGGTATCTCAGTAGGTGTGGCTTATTCCACACGCACTGGCCAGTATCATATCTTTGGGGAAGATCAAACCGATGCTCTAGTGGATATGCTTCTCAAGGCCGATCTTGTTGTCGGTTACAACCACATCTATTTTGATTACCCTGTGCTGCAAGGCTACACCATTCTCGATCTCCCTAATCAGACGCTCAATCTTGATATGCTCATCGAAGTGGAAAAAGTGCTAGGTCACCGCCTCAAGCTAGACTCGCTTGCATCGGCAACTCTGGGAACTGGAAAATCTGCTGATGGGCTAGATGCCCTAAGGTGGTGGCAGGAACACAAAAAAACCGGCAATCTTGAGCCCTTGATGAAAATTGCTGAATACTGCTGTTATGACGTCAAAGTCACCAAAGAGGTGCATGAATATGCCCTCAAACATGGTCACTTAAAATACAATGACCGCAACGGTAACCCCACTCAGGTTGACGTAGATTGGAGCTAAGTGCTCCCACTAAGGCCCAAAAAAGCCCGGCATCACGTGAAGTGAGCCGGGCTTGTGATTTGTTTCTATGCGATGAAGCCTACAGCCTTATGCTGATTCTTCGTCTGCAGTGACAGGCTTAGCCTGAAGAGGAAGCTCCTCAACAGCCACTGACCCATCGGCATCTATGCCTTCACCATTTTCATCAAAGTCATCTTGCTGTGGCTCTGGCTCTTCAACGGTGAACTCGATATCCACATCGCGATGCTGGTAGAATCCAGTTCCTGCAGGAATCAGGTGACCCATGATGACGTTTTCCTTGAAACCACGAAGGTGATCAACACGACCGATCGTCGAAGCATCAGTAAGCACACGAGTGGTGTCCTGGAACGATGCCGCCGAGATAAAGGATTCAGTCTCGAGTGATGCCTTAGTGATACCGAGCAACACGGGCTCAGACTCAGCAGCAGCACCACCTTGGGAGATCACTTCCTCGTTCGCTTTCTTGAACGTGGTGCGATCAATCTGATCACCCCAGAGGAATTCAGTATCACCTGGCTCGGTGATCTTCACCTTGCGAAGCATCTGACGAATAACGATCTCGATGTGCTTGTCATTGATTTCTACACCCTGAAGACGGTAAACACGCTGAACCTCATTGGTGAGGTGCTCCTGTAGAGCTTGCGCGCCACATGCCTCCAACAAGTCGTCTGGAGATACTGGGCCTTCGGTAATCTGATCACCACGGTGAAGGAAGTCGCCTTCTCCCACAATGATGTGTTTACCCATAGGGACCAAGTGATCTGCATGCTCGCCAGTGTCCATATCAGTCACGATGACCTTCTTCTTACCGCGCACATTGGGGCCGTAGGAAACTTCACCGTCGATCTTAGCGATGGTGCAGGCCTCCTTCGGACGACGTGCTTCGAAGAGCTCGGCGATACGTGGCAGACCACCAGTAATATCGCCAGTCTTGGCAATCTTACGAGGTGTTCTAGCAAGCTGAGCACCACCCTTAACGCTAGCGCCTTCTTTCACAGAAAGGTGGGCACCCACAGGGATGGAACAGCTGTAAACGACTTCAGAAGTATTCTTGTCAACGATAACAATTTGCGGGTGGAGGTCCTCCTTGTGCTCGGTGACCACCATGCCCTTCTTGCCTGTTTCCTTATCAGTCTCAGACTGAACAGTAATGCCCTTGATCATGTCACGGAACTCAACTTTACCAGGTTTCTCAGTGAGAATTGGCACGTTGTATGGATCCCAGGTTACAAAGACTTCGCCTTTTTTGACCTTTTCACCATCAGGGACTGAAATAGCAGAACCCATCACAAGGTTATAGGATTCAAGTTCGAGTCCGTCCTTATCGCGAATGGCAATGGCACCCTTCTTATTAAGTGCCACAAAGTTGCCGTCAGCATCCTTCACATCACGAACATCTTTGTAGACAACCGTGCCGCCGTTCTTTGCCTTAATGATTGGCTGTTTGAACGAAGATGATGCTACACCACCGACGTGGAACGTCCGCATGGTCAGCTGCGTGCCGGGCTCACCGATCGACTGGGCGGCAACAATGCCGACAGCTTCGCCGAGCTTAGCTACCTCACCAGAAGCAAGGTTAAGTCCGTAACACTTCTGACAACATCCGCGGTCTGCCTCACAGGTGAGGGTGGAGCGAATCTTGAGGCGCTCGAAGCCAAGATCTTCGATCTTGTTGGCTTCGTCTTCGCCGATGAGCTGGCCGACCTCAAGGACAACATTGCCCGATACAGGGTCCGTCACCTTTTCACCGGAAACTCGACCGTAGATACGAGATGATAGTGATGCTGCTTCCTCATCGTTTTCGATGATAGGCTCAGCAGTAATACCGTTAACAGTACCACAATCTGCTTCAAAGACGATGACGTCTTGAGAAACATCAACCAGCTTACGAGTCATGTATCCTGAGTCAGCGGTCTTCAGGGCGGTATCAGCAAGTCCTTTACGAGCACCGTGCGTGGAAATGAAGTATTCCAACACAGAGAGGCCCTCACGGAAGTTAGAAGTAATCGGACGCTCAATAATATCGCCAGATGGCTTGGCCATCAGACCGCGCATACCAGAGAGCTGCTTAATCTGCTGCTTGTTACCACGAGCACCGGAATCAACCATCAAGAAGAGCGGGTTGACAATCTTGTCTCCCTCGTTGTGCTCGAGCTTACGGTAGAGTGCATCAGCAATATTGTCAGAAGCGTGAGTCCAAATGTCGATAACCTGCTGGTATCGCTCATTGTCTGTAATCACACCATTACGATATTGCTTCGTCACTTTCTCAAGCTCGACGTATGCCTTCTCAAGCTCAGGCTTCTTCTCCTCGGGAACGACCATGTCGACGATTCCAATAGAAATACCAGAACGGGTAGCTTCCATGAAGCCGAGTGACTTAAGAGCATCAAGAACCTTCACGGTAGATGATTGCCCAGCACACTGGTAACAACGCCAGATGATGTCGCCAATTTGCTTCTTGCCCACATTGAAGTTTAAGAACCCAAGACCGGAAGGCCAGATCTCATTAAAACGGACACGACCTGGTGTGGTCACGATAATCTTACTTTCGTGATCACCAAAGAAGGTTTTCTCTTCCTTGCCAAAATCTGGGTTACGCAGACGAATCCAGTCGTGATACTTGACCTTGCGGCTAGCAATAGCGAACTCAACCTCTGTTGTGTTCTCGAACAACGGTAAGTGGATTTCCTTACGGGCTTCAACTTCTTTCGCCGTAGCTGTGCGAGCGTAAGTGAGGTAGTAGGATCCGAGAATGATATCCTGTGAGGGCACCGTGATCGGCTTACCACTGGCAGGTGAGAAGATGTTGTTGGGCGCCAGCATCAGCTGACGACACTCCATCTGTGCCTCCACGGAAAGTGGTACGTGCACAGCCATCTGGTCACCGTCAAAGTCGGCATTGTAGGCGGTACAAACGAGCGGGTGCACACGAATCGCAGATCCCTCAATGAGAACAGGCTCAAATGCCTGAATGGAGAGACGGTGCAATGTAGGAGCACGGTTCAACATGACTGGGTGTCCCTTAGTCACCTCCTCGAGAATGTCCCAGACTTCAGTTGTCTTGCGATCAATCATCTTCTTGGCACTACGCACAGTGTGGCAGTAACCCAGGTCCTTGAGTCGGCGGATGATGAACGGCTCGAAAAGTGTCAGTGCCATTTTCTTGGGCAAACCACACTGGTTGAGCTTAAGCTCTGGTCCAATGACAATAACGGAACGTCCAGAGTAGTCTACACGCTTACCGAGTAAGTTCTGACGGAAGCGTCCACCCTTACCCTTGAGCATATCAGAGAGTGATTTGAGCGCACGGTTGCCAGCACCAGTAACGGCACGTCCATGACGACCATTATCAAACAGTGCGTCCACCGCCTCTTGAAGCATGCGCTTCTCGTTGCGGATAATGACGTCCGGAGTTTTGAGCTTGAGAAGATTCTTCAAGCGGTTGTTCCGGTTAATGACACGACGGTAAAGGTCGTTAAGGTCAGATGTGGCAAAACGCCCGCCTTCCAGTGGCACCAACGGACGAAGGTCCGGTGGGATAACTGGCAGCACGTTCATAATCATCCACTCTGGGCGGGTCTTGCTTTGGGCAAATCCACGAGCGAGTTTGATACGCTTAGCGAGCTTCTTCTTGGTCTGCTTGGAGCGAGTATTTTGCATCTCTTCTTCAAGCTGAACCGTAAGCTCTGAGAGGTTAACACCAGAAAGCAATGATTGCAGTGCCTCAGCACCCATCTCTGCCTTAAAGTTTCCGTCTCCGTAGGCATCTTCAGCTTCAAAGAATTCACTCTCGCTGAGCAGCTGCCCAAGTTGTAAATCGGTGCTACCGACATCGGTAACAACAAAGTCCTCATAGTAAATAATTCTCTCAAGCTGACGTGCAGCCAGGTCAAGAACCAAGCCAATGCGGCTAGGCATACATTTGTAGAACCAGATGTGAGAAACAGGAACCGCAAGCTCGATGTGGCCCATGCGCTCGCGACGAACGCGGGACAGAGTTACCTCCACACCACAGCGGTCACAAACGACACCCTTGTGTTTGATACGCTTGTATTTTCCGCAGGCACACTCCCAGTCACGGGTTGGTCCAAAGATGCGCTCACAGAAGAGGCCTCCTTTTTCCGGTTTAAATGTACGGTAGTTAATTGTTTCTGGGTTCAGCACTTCACCGCTGGACCAAGATCTCATGATCTCAGGAGAAGCAACGGTAATGGCGACATGATCGAACTGCTCAGGCTTTTCATTGACTCCGAAAAGTTCACGCAGGTTATTTTCAACGCTCATAATGATAAATGGTAAGTATTAAGTTTAATGGTTAGGTTGTCTTGTCTGCGGTTAGAGTGTGAGGTCATCGAGTGAGAATTCCGAGCCTCCTTCTTTAGGTCGTCCACCGGTTCCCGGTCTGACATCCAAACATAGAGACTGCATTTCCTTCATCAGCACGTTAAAGGACTCCGGTGTTCCTGCCTCGAGGTTGTTATCCCCTTTGACGATGGACTCATAGATCCTTGTTCGGCCCTGAACATCGTCAGACTTCACAGTAAGAATTTCCTGAAGGGTGTAGGCGGCGCCGTAGGCTTCGAGTGCCCAGACCTCCATCTCACCGAATCGCTGACCACCGTATTGAGCCTTACCACCGAGCGGCTGCTGGGTAACAAGACTGTATGGTCCAACGGCACGAGCGTGAATCTTGTCAGCCACGAGGTGACCAAGCTTGAGCATGTAGATCATGCCGACCACGACTGGGTTGTGGAAGGCTTCGCCGGTGCGACCATCATAGAGGGTCGATTTACCACCGATGGTGCCATCCTTACCGTCACCAATCCAGGTGTAACCAGCAGTTTCAGCTTCGCCCTTCTTACGTTCGCGAACCTCACCATTGTCACCGACGTATTTGACACCGTCGACCTTCTTGGCTTTGGTCATGAACTTCCAAATTTCTGCTTCCGGAATACCGTCGAAAATCGGGGTAGCCACTGTGAATCCTAGAGCTTTAGCGGCGACGCCAAGGTGAGTTTCAAGAACCTGTCCAACGTTCATCCGTGATGGCACACCAAGTGGGTTCAGGCAGATCTCCACTGGAGTTCCATCACTGAGATATGGCATGTCTTCTTCTGGAACGATAGTAGCGACAACACCCTTGTTACCGTGACGTCCAGCCATCTTATCACCAACGCTAAGCTTACGCTTGGCAGCAACAAAGACTTTGACCTCCTTGATAGCACCTGGGTCGATTTCCTCACCGCTCTCAAGCTGATCAAGACGACGCTCACGATCTGTATCAAGCTCACCGAAGCGGCTCTCAAAGGTGGCGATGATCTCAAGGATCTTGTTGCGAATAGGTGATGGATCAATCTCGATGTGATCATAGATAGAGGCGAGCTTACGAAGCAACGTCTTGGTGATCTTGCGGTTGGCAGGAATGATGATCTCACCCGTTTGAGCATTGACGACATCAAGAGGAATTTTTTCTCCAAGGAGAATGTCAGACAGCTTTTCAGTCAGTTGCTCTGTAAGCTGGTCTTTCTTCTTCTTGTATTCATCGTTGATCTTCTTAACCTGCTTTTTGAGTTTTACAGGATCCAACTCGTTCTCGCGCTTGCGGGCAAGTCCGTGTGTGACAACGCGGATATCTTGAACGATACCCGTGCAACCGGATGGGACACGGAGTGAAGTGTCTTTCACGTCAGCAGCTTTCTCACCAAAGATGGCACGAAGAAGGCGCTCTTCAGGGGCCAACTCAGTTTCGCTTTTCGGTGTGATCTTACCGACCAGAATATCTCCTGGCCTCACCTCAGCTCCGATGCGGATAATGCCATCGTGATCGAGGTTTTTAAGTGCTTCATCTCCTACGTTTGGAATATCACGAGTGATTTCTTCCGGTCCGAGTTTGGTATCACGTGCTGCGCACTCAAATTCTGAAATATGAATGGAAGTGTAGATGTCCTCTTTAACGACTTTTTCAGAGATAACGATAGCATCCTCAAAGTTGTATCCATTCCATGGCATGAACGCCACCAGGATATTACGGCCGAGAGCAAGCTCACCACCTTCTGTGTTGGGACCATCTGCAAGCACATCACCAACCTTGACCTTATCTCCGCGGTTGCAGATAGGCTTCTGGTTGAGGCAGGTGCCAGCATTCGAACGCATGAACTTACGCAGCGGATAAGCAAAGATGCCCTTGGCTGGATTACTTTTCACCGCGGTCATATCACTGAGGAACTTCTCATCTGAAACGGGAAGTTTGCCATCTTTGGTAGTGATGATCACCTCAGCTGTAGCAGCGGCAATGACTCCATCAGCTTCAGCAACGATGACTGCTCGTGAGTCCTCGGCTGCCTTTGCCTCAAGTCCAGTTCCCACAAGTGGGGCATCTGAGATGAGCAGAGGCACACCCTGACGTTGCATGTTTGCACCCATGAGGGCACGGTTAGCATCATCGTGCTCTAGGAAGGGAATAATACCAGCAGCAACAGATACAAGCTGCTTAGGAGACACGTCCATGTAATGAACGGTCTTGGGATCAACCTCGATAAACTCGCCGCTCTCGCGAGCAGTGATTTTCTCAGTCAGGAAGTTGCCTTTTTTGTCAATCGGGTTGTTCGCCTGCGCAATGAGGAATTCTTCCTCCTGATCCGCGGTGACATATTCAATCTGATTGCTGACTTTACCGTTCTTAACCAAACGATAAGGAGTCTCAATAAATCCAAACTCGTTAATACGAGCGTAGGTGCAAAGCGAGTTGATCAGACCAATGTTTGGGCCCTCAGGGGTCTCAATCGGGCAGATACGGCCGTAGTGAGAAGTGTGCACGTCGCGCACTTCAAAGCCAGCACGGTCACGGTTCAAACCACCAGGTCCGAGTGCAGAGAGACGACGCTTGTGAGTCAATTCTGCCAGAGGGTTAGTCTGGTCCATGAACTGAGACAGCTGCGAACGACCAAAGAAGTCACGAATAACAGCACTGAGTGCCTTCGGGTTGATAAGCTTCTGTGGCGTCATGCCCTCCAAGTTCACATCAAAGAGAGTCATACGCTCTTTGACGAGACGCTCTGTGCGAGCAAGTCCGACGCGGCACTGGTTGCCGAGTAGTTCGCCAACAGCGCGCACACGACGTGAACCAAGGTGGTCAATATCATCAAGTACACCCTCACCTTTTTTCAGGCGGAGGAGATACTTCACAGCACCAAGGAAATCCTCGGGCACCATGACTCGCACTTTAGGATCAACATCAAGCTTGAGCTTTTGGTTGATTTTGTAGCGTCCTACACGGGTCAAATCATAACGCTTCTCGTCAAAGAATAGACGCTCCAACAAGGCCTTAGAGTTGGTAACGGTTGGTGGATCACCAGGGCGAAGCTTACGGTAGATGTCCTTCAGTGCGGACTCTTCGTCGTGAGCAGGGTCTTTCTTCAAAGACTTCAGAAGAATTTCATCTTCACGGGAATCAATAACGTCGACGGTCTTGTAACCAAGCTCGATGAGCTGGTTCACATTACCAATCGTCATAGGCTCGTAGGCCTTCACAATGACGATTTCATCGTCAAGAATGTCTTCGAAAGTTACTTTCTGAGCGAGCTCTTCTTCGTCGTTTTCTTTAACGATCTTCTTCAAGTCGAGCTTCTCGATATTGTAAAAGTGCTCACAGAGATCACGATCCGTAGGCCAGCCCATGGCGCGCAGAAAGGTGGTAGCGAGGAACTTACGACGGCGACGGCGTCTATCGAGGTAGACGTAAAGCAGGTCGTTGGTGTCAAATTGGGTTTCCAACCATGAACCGCGGTCTGGAATAATTCTAAAGGAGTTGAGAGTCTTACCGTTGAGGTGGGTAGATGTCTCAAAGCAGATGCCGGGGGAACGGTGAAGCTGAGAAACAATCACGCGCTCCGCGCCGTTGATAACAAAAGTGCCACGGCGAGTCATCATTGGCATTTCGCCCATGTAAACACGCTCTTTTTTGGTGCCACTTTCATCCTTAAGCTTGAAAGTTACATAGAGACCAGCGCTGAAAGTTTCGCCGGTCTGGAGGGACTCGAGGGCAGTCGCTTTAGGCTCCTCGATATCGTATGAAATAAATTCTAAGGTGATTGCCTCATCATAACTTTTGATGGGGAAAATCTCGCGAAACACTGCCTGTAGGCCAGAGTCATCACGCTGTGATGCAGCTATATCTCTCTGGAGAAAATCCTCATAGGATTTACTTTGAACCTCGATCAAGTTTGGGGGTTCGATGACTTCCTCAATTGTTCCGTAGTAGCGTCGTTCTGCCATAATATTTAGTGGGTGTGAGCTTTGGTAAGCTGAATGCTGATTGCTTTGGGGCTGTTAACTCAAATGGAGGCGGCTGTAATGGTCTTAAAATCACGCTGGGGCATGCGGTATTTCAAGCGTCCTACTGTAGGCAGATGTGCCCGCACTGTTTCCAGTCCGGGCGATGATGCATACACTTGTCGTCTCAAGTTGGGTTGGGATGGGATGGGATTAATTACCTGGGAACGTCTTCCCCGGTGATTGTAGTAATGTTAAAAGAAACCGTAGTTTCTTGTGGGTAAGTATGACTGACTTGTGTGTGGTGCTTGGACCATAGTGGCCTAGGGGCACCACACACAAAGAAAGTCTATTTTGCGCAGAACTGGAATGTTCTACTAAAACTCAAGTATTACTACTTGAGCTCAACCTTGGCACCAGCTTCTTCAAGCTTGGCCTTGGCTGCTTCTGCGTCATCCTTGGATGCTGCCTCGAGGACGGGAGTGGGAGCACTCTCGACCAGTTTCTTGGCATCAGCAAGACCGAGTCCGCTAGCAACTTCGCGCACTGCCTTAATGACAGCGATCTTGTTACCACCGGCTTCAGCGAGCACGACGTCGAATTCAGTTTTTTCCTCAGCAGCTTCAGCAGCAGCAGCAGGTGCAGCAGCGGCAGCAGCAGGAGCGGCGGCGGAAACGCCCCACTCTTCTTCGAGGGATTTTACAAGCTCAGCGGCTTCAAGCACGGTGAGTTTGCCCAGTTCTTCAGCTATTTTTGTTAAGTCAGCCATTTTATTTTTCTCCTTTGTTGGTTACGTCGCGCCCGGAGCTTCCGGACATTTCAGCTCTTATGCCTAAGATCCGACGTGGGAACCTTTTTTTTATCAGGCGCTTCCCTGGAGAGGGATACGCCATCCGTTCAGATTGTTATTAGCCTTCGTGTTTGGCTTTGATGACACGTGCCAGCGATGCTGCGGGCTCGTTGAGGGTGCGGACCAGCTGTGAAGCAGGTGCATTGATGGTGCCAAGAAGTGTTGCAAGCAGCACTTCGCGTGATGGCAGGTCGGCAAGTGCCTCGATCTGCGCTGCATCAAGGATGTCGCCATCGAGGATACCCGTTTTCACTTCAGGCTTCTTGAACTCCTTGACGAAGTTCTTGATCGTCTTGGCGGCACCGCAGACATCTGACTCGCCAGTGACGAATGCAGTTTGTCCAAGCAAGTGCTCACTGATGTCAGGAAGCTCGGCATTGGCAATCGCCTTGCGCATGTAGGTGTTCTTAGCAACGTGGCACTCGGAACCGTTTTCCGTGAGGCGGGTGCGCAGTTCGTCGAATTCAGGCACAGTCATGCCAGTGTAATCAACTACCAGCACAAAAGGTGATGAGTTGACGCGCTCGAAAAGCTCATCGATGATGTATTTTTTATCAGGATTCATGGTCTTGTCTCTCCTTGGTTATTATGGGTTAACGACGTAGAGGGATGATTCGAGGGCTACACCGGGGCACATACTGGCACTGATGGTAACATTCTCGATATAGTTGCCTTTCGCCGTTGCTGGCTTGGCTTTGATCACACTCTCAAGAAGGGCTGTGGTGTTTTCAGTGAGTTGATCATCACTGAAAGAGGTCTTGCCGATTGCAGCAGAAACGTTGCCGTTTTTGTCGAGCTTGTAGTCAATACGCCCAGCCTTAACCGCGTTAACAGCAGCAGCTGTATCTTCAGTTACGGTACCCGTTTTTGGGTTAGGCATAAGACCACGTGGTCCGAGCACGCGGGCAATCTTACGAACCTCCAACATGGCGTCGGGAGTTGCGATAGCAGCGTCAAAATCTGTGTATCCTTCTTGGACCTTCTTGATCAAGTCTGCCATGCCGACTTCATCGGCGCCTGCGGCTTCCGCAGCCTTGGCGGCATCACCTGAGGCGAATACGACAACGCGCACGTTTTTACCTGTGCCGTGTGGAAGCGCAACAGATCCGCGGACCATTTGCTCACTCTTGCGAGGATCGATTCCAAGTTTAAATGATAGTGTGACTGTCGGGTCAAACTTAGGTGCAGGGAACTTCTTGAGGAGTTCCACCGCGTCTTTAAGGGCATACTGCTTGTCTTCTTCGACAAGTTCGGCCGCTTGCTGGTAGCGTTTACTTTTTTTGCTCATTGTTTTGTTTGCAGTGCTGGCGGAGTTTGGCGCTTATGAATGAGCGCTTTATTCCTCCTGCGGTTTTATTTTTCGTATCGAAAATTGTAGTGGCGAGGTTTTCTCAGAGGCACTTTACATGCCCTTGATCTCGAGACCCATCTGACGGGCTGTGCCCGCAAGGATCTTAGCTGCCTGCTCTGGATCGTTTGTATTGAGGTCGACAATCTTGGTGTTGACTACTTCCATGAGCTGAGCCTTCGTGATGCTTCCGCATGATTGCTTGTTTGGCTCACCTGATCCTGAAGCGATCTTTGCAGCCTTCTTAAGAAGAACCGCTGCTGGTGGCTGCTTGGTGACAAACGTGAAGGATGCGTCTTTGAAGACCGTAATCACTGTAGGCAGAAGATCGCCAGCTTGCTTCTGGGTAGCTGCGTTGAAATCCTTGCAGAACTGCATGATGTTCACGCCAGCCTGTCCGAGTGCTGGGCCCACGGGTGGTGACGGATTGGCTTGTCCTGCTTGAATTTGCAGCTTGAGAATTTGTTTAACTTCCTTGGCCATGGTGGTGTTGAATAATGGTTATTAGTTGATGGGAATAGATGAAATATATAACTCTTTAGGAGATGATATGTGGGTGGTCTTTAGGCGTTTTCTACCTGCCAAGATTCAAGCTCAACAGGGGTGGCACGTCCAAAAATAGTAACGGAAACGAGAAGCTTGCCCGTTTCGTGGTCAATTTGCTCGATAATGCCATTTTGCCCTTCAAAGGGTCCGTCACCGACCTTAACGGTGTCTCCGGTCTCAAAGGTGATGGCAGGGCGAACGCTTTCCTCGCGCTCTTTAATCTGACCAAGCATAGCGTCAACCTCACGCTGGCGCATAGGGATAGGCTTGCCTTTGGTGCCTGCAAAGCCAATGACGCCGTCCATTTCTTTGATGAAATACCAAACTTTATCGACAAGGTTTTGCTCACCATCAAAGAGCATCATGTTAACGATGATATATCCGGGGAAAAACTTGCGCTTGGTTTCTATTTTTTTGCCCTTGCGGTTTTCTTCAACGCGCTCTTGAGGGACAAGAACATCGAAGACAACGTCACCCAATTCCTCGGCTTCAACTTGGCGTTTAATACGATCGCGGACTTTCTGCTCCTGGCCGGAGAGAACGTGGACGACGTACCATTGCTTGCGTGCTTCTGGAATTACTGGCATGGCTGGTTGGTGGTAAAAAGTGTTGGTAAAGTGGTTGGAGGTAAGAGCAATGAGCGAAAAAAATCTCGCTTAGCCTGTTGGCCATGGCTCTGAGGGTCTGGGGGTCTGACTATTGTCCGAGGCTCGTAAGCATTCCGATAACCTTGGTGGCAATGACATCAAAAAGAGAAACAAAACCGGCAAGTAAGATCATCGCCACTAGTACAACCAGTGTAGAGTCTACGAGTTCCTTGTATTTCTGAAATCCTTTGACTTTGGGGTCATTGTCCCACGGCCATGATGCCTTGCGGAGCTCGGCTTTGACTTCGTGGATAAAGGTTGCGCTTTTTCTGAACATACTGCTTGGATGGTTAACGGCCGAAATGAATTCTTACGGCTGTTGGGATAGATGAAATGTTTGGAGGTTTTTGGTGTTGTTGAAAAAAGCTGGCAGGGCAGACAGGACTCGAACCTGCAACTTTCGGTTTTGGAAACCGACGCTCTACCAATTGAACTACTGCCCTGTGATGTGTATTAGCTTTATTCTGGGTGCCCTGGTCTTTAGGCGACTGAGGGGCACCCCGGCATCAGATGACCGAGGTGCCCCTAAAAACCAGCCTTGGAGGTAGCTTCCCGGGGTGGGTAAGGCTACCAAGACCTAAGCATTAACTTAGTCGAGGATTTCACCCACGCGACCAGCACCAACGGTGCGACCACCTTCACGGATAGCGAAGCGCATAGTCTTCTCCATCGCAATAGGAGTGATCAAGTCAACCTCAAGTTCAACGTTGTCACCAGGCATGACCATCTCAACTCCGTCAGGAAGTTTGATGCTGCCGGTAACGTCTGTTGTACGGAAGTAGAACTGAGGACGATAGTTGCTGAAGAATGGAGTGTGACGGCCACCTTCGTCCTTGCTGAGAACATAAATCTCACCCTTGAACTTGGTGTGTGGCTTCACGCTGCCCTTCTTTGCGATAACCTGACCACGCTCAAGATCGTCTTTCTTAAGACCACGCATGAGGAGACCGACGTTGTCGCCTGCACGACCTTCGTCGAGAAGCTTACGGAACATTTCGATGTCAGTGACGGTAGTAATTTGTGTGTCGCGGATACCCACGATCTCAACTTCTTCCATCTTCTTGACGATGCCACGCTCGATACGGCCAGTAGCAACGGTGCCACGACCTTCAATAGAGAACACGTCCTCGATAGGCATGAGGAAGTCTAGGTCAACTGGGCGCTCTGGCTCAGGAATGTATGTGTCAACAGCTTCCATGAGCTTGAGGATGTTTGCCTTTTGATCGGCATCACCTTCAAGGGCCTTAAGGGCAGAACCTTTGATAACTGGGATGTCATCACCGGGAAATTCGTAGGCGCTGAGGAGTTCGCGGATTTCCATTTCAACGAGCTCGAGGAGTTCCTCGTCGTCGACTTGGTCCGTCTTGTTCATGAATACAACAAGAGCAGGAACGCCAACCTGACGGGCGAGCAGGATGTGCTCACGGGTCTGAGGCATAGGGCCGTCTGCTGCTGATACCACAAGAATACCACCGTCCATCTGGGCAGCTCCGGTAATCATGTTTTTCACATAGTCCGCGTGACCTGGGCAGTCAACGTGTGCGTAGTGACGGTTTGCTGTTTCATACTCAACGTGTGCAGTAGAAATGGTGATACCGCGCTCACGCTCCTCGGGAGCGGCGTCGATGTCAGCATATGCTTTTGCCTCACCACCGCCTGCTTCGGCGAGAACAGTAGTGATAGCTGCTGTGAGAGTTGTTTTGCCGTGGTCAACGTGGCCAATTGTGCCGACGTTAACGTGAGGCTTGTTTCTTTCGAATGCTTCTTTAGCCATGGTGTTATGTTTTGTTGGTTACCCGGTGAGGGTTGCTGGTTTTTCTTAATAGTTTAGTTGCCCTGGGCTGGAGCTCTTGAGCGGATTTGAACCGCCGACCTCGTCCTTACCAAGGACGCGCTCTACCCCTGAGCTACAAGAGCATTTGCCCTCTGGACCTTCCATTGATTTCTCTTGGGATTTGCCGATTCAAAGCCTTAATTTACTGGCGATGGAGCGGCTCGTCTGGTCGAGCAATCTTTGGAAAGCGGGCGGCAAGCTACCAGAGAGTGGTCTACTGTCAAAAAAAATCTCTCCTATTTTGATCTTTTTTACTGATGTGGGCAATTTCGGCTGATTTGGCAGGTTTTGAAGCCGAATTCAGCAAAAATAAAGGCTGCCAGCCCACTTGGCCGTAATCACCCTCCTTTCCTTTGATCTATTGCCCTATGTGCTATTTGCTGTATGCTTCCATTTGTGCTTATTCTTGCTTCGGATCCTATCCTCACCTCAGCAGCCTCCAGTTTAGAGCTGGGACCCATGTTGATGGGCATGCTTGGCGGTCTGGCACTTTTCCTCTTTGGCATAGACCGCATGTCGATGGCTCTGAAGCTCATTGCCGGTGACAGGCTTAGGCAAATCCTCTCTAAGCTGACAACCAACCGCTTCACGGGAGCCGCCGCGGGAGCTGCTGTTACCTCCATCATTCAGTCCTCATCTGTGACCACTGTGCTCGTTGTCGGGTTCATCTCCGCCGGCTTGATGAATCTGTCCCAGTCCATCGGTATTATTATGGGCGCTAATATCGGCACAACGATGACCGCTCAAATCATCGCCTTCAAAGTCACCCACTACGCCCTGCTCATCATCGCCGTTGGCTTTGCCTTATCCTTTTTCATCAAAAAAGAGCGTGCTCATCACTGCGGCAAGATGATTATGGGGCTGGGACTTGTTTTTTACGGTATGCAGCTGATGAGCGACGGCGCCAAACCATTACAATCCTACGCACCCTTCATCGATTTGATGAAAAACATGAATGCCCCACTGTTGGGCATTGCTTTTGGCGCCGCCTTCACCGCCCTGGTTCAGAGCTCCTCAGCAACCACCGGGATTGTCATCGTGCTCGCCAGCCAGGGCCTTTTACCGCTAGATGCCGGTATCGCCCTCATTTTTGGAGCCAATATCGGCACCTGCTTCACGGCCTGGCTAGCCTCTATTGGCAAATCCATCGATGCCAAGCGCGCAGTGACCGTGCATATCTTGTTTAATGTAGCGGGCGTATTGGTCTGGTTCATGTTGATTCCTGAGCTGGCGGCTTGCGTGAAACACATCTCTCCCCAAGCACCCGAGCTCGGCGGCATTGCCCAATTAGCGGCAGAGACTCCGCGACAAATCGCAAACGCGCACAGTATTTTCAACATCACCAATACCTTCCTCTTTATTTGGTTTGTTGGACCCATTAGCAAAATCGTCATCAAAATCATACCGGAGCGGCCCACCACCGACGCGGAAAAATCTCAGCCCAAGTATCTCGACCCCGCCTTATTAAACACCCCTGCCCTCGCACTTGATGCGGCCCGGCTGGAGTTAAGCAGAATGGGCACGCGTGTTACAAAGATCACCAATGGCTCACTGGAAGCGGTGAGCTCAGGCACCGCTGAGGACATGCGCAACCTATGGAAAATGGATAGCCGTGTTGATGAAATTCATGGTTTCATTTTAGCCTATCTCGCTGATCTCTCTCGAGGAAATCTAGAAAAATCACAATCTGATCTTTTACACCGCTACTTGGCCACTTCCAATTACATGGAAAACATCGCTGACATGGTGGAAACCAATCTGATGGAAATCGGACGTGAACGACTTCGTGCCGGCCTGGTGATCAGTGATGCGACCATGCAAGTGCTGAATCATTTTCATCAGGAGGTAAGCCTGCAAGTCAGCCAATCGATCGACGCATTGATTACCAATGACCACACCACTGCCAAAAAAGTAATTGGAGCCAAACCTGCGATCAACCAATTGTCGAAAGAAGCAGAAAAACACCTCTCACGACGTTTCAGCGCTGACGAACCACAGCGCATGGTAGCGTTTCGTCTCGAATCCGAAATGATCGAATACCTTAAAAGGATGTACTACTTTGCCAAACGCATCGCCAAAATCGTCGATCACAATCCATCCGAGAAGGCAATGCTTGCTCCGGATTCGGATTAAGCTTGCGGCTTGCTAGCGAGTTTTTCGGTCACCGTAATAATGACGATGCCTCCAACCAGCCACGCCACTGCGAGCCATGTGGCAGATTTACTCAGGTCGGGAAAATAACGATTCCACGCAACGACTTTGCCGGTGATCACCAGCGAGTACACCGCGATTTTCCAAGGCCAAATAATCAACAAAGATCCAGCGACAAAACCCGTGATCAATGCCACCGCTGCATTGTGATATTTCCTAAACATCCAGCTTAAAATATGGGACAGGGTGAACAGGCCAAGCGCCGCCCCGATTGCCACAGGAATAAGAATAGGAAGAGCCTCCGCCAGTTTAAGCTGCCGCAAGTTGTCCACCGCATCCAGGACGATCAATTGATAGTTACCCATCAGCAGCAGGATAAAAGATCCAGAAATGCCCGGGATAATCATGCTGCACATGCCGGCAACTCCACAGCCAGCGAGATAAAGCAAATTGGTGTTTTCTCCGGCCGGACTTTGAAAAGCGAGTAGGCCGGCAACAACAACCCCAAAAAGCAAACAAATGATTTCCACAAAGCCCCACCGCCTAACCATTTTCCCCACATAAAACAAGGACGCCAGAATCAAACCAAAGAAAAAGGCATTCACGAACACAGGGTGGTCCGCATAGGCTGTTTTGAGAACCTTCGCCAAGGTCAATATACTAACAACGACGCCCAAACCGAGAGCCATGAGAAAACCCAAGTCAACCTGTTTGGCAAAACCACCAAAGTCACCTTTGCAGAGCAAACGAAGCGCCGTGAAATCAAACGATTTCAGCGCATCAATCAGGCGCTCATAAACACCAGTAATAAAGGCAATGGTTCCTCCAGATACACCGGGGATTACGTTGGCCGCACCCATGGCGAAACCTTTGAGGAAGATGAAGAAATATTCCATGACAAGAAATCACATTTCCAACATCAAGCGGCTTGGATTTTCCAAACAGTCCTTGATGCGTATGAGGAAAGTGACTGCCTCCTTGCCATCAACAAGGCGGTGGTCATAGCTCAGTGCTAAATACATCATGGGGCGAATGACGACCTCACCATTAAGCGCCACTGGGCGCTGCTGGATGGTGTGCATGCCAAGGATACCGCTCTGCGGCGGGTTCAGAATCGGCGTGCTGAGCAGCGAGCCATAGACACCACCATTGGAAATGGTAAAGACTCCACCCTGAAGGTCTGCGAGATCCATGCTGCCATCGTTAGCTTTGGCCGCATATTCAAGAATGCCCTTTTCGACATCAGCAAAACCTTTTTTATCACAATCCCGTAGCACCGGCACAACCAGACCTTTCTGCGTGCCAATGGCAACGCCGACATCGTAGAAATGATTTTCGATAATGTCAGTGCCATCGATGCGTCCGTTGATACTGGGAACATCCTTCAAGGCTTGCACAGTGGCTTTGACAAAAAAGGACATGAAACCAAGCTTGCAGCCATGTTTTGCCACAAACTCTTCCTGCACCTGCTTACGCAACTCCATAATGGCAGTCATATCCACTTCGTTGAATGTCGTTAGGATAGCTGCGGTTTGCTGTGCATTGACGAGGTGGCTGGCAACCTTCCTACGCAGCATGCTCATTTTACGCCGAGTGGTGCGCCCGTTGTCCTCGCTTTGAGATTGACCGGCCGGCTCAGGCTTACTGGGCGAAACGGACAAATCTGGCCGTGAACTGGCAGCTGAAACATTAGGGGCTACTGGCGCTGGAATACTTACAGCAGGCGGGGCTGCTGGGGTAGACTTGGCTTGAGTTGCAGATGCTGCCTCAGCCTGCGCCGGTGCCTGCGCTGGTGCGCCACTAGCTCCAACGCTAATGGTGGCAATCACCGTGCCTATATCTACTTCTTCGCCCTCAGGGATGAGGATATTAAGCACACCCCCCTCCTCTGCCTCGAGCTCGTTGGAAACCTTATCTGTCTCGAGCGTAGCCAGGGTATCCCCCTTATTGACCTGAGATTTGTCAGCCATGTGCCAACGACCAATATTCGCGGAGGTAATCGATTCTCCAGCAGCTGGAACTTTGATTTCAATTTCCTTAACTGCTTGCGGTTCGGAACCCGCTTGCGGTTCGGAGTCGGCTTGCGGTTCGGAACCTGCTTGGGGCTCAGGATCAGCTTCAACAGGAGCGTCGGACTTCGCCTCTTTCTCTGCAGTATCCCCGGCATTACCCTCTTCAATGACGCCTACGACTGTCCCGATAGCGACCTCCTCGCCTTCCTGAACAAGCACATTAAGAATTCCCGCAACTTCTGCATCAAGGTCATTAGACACCTTGTCGGTCTCGATGGTCAAAACCGTCTCACCCTTCGAAACTGCGTCGCCGCTTTGCTTGTGCCAGCGCGCAACATTGGCAGAGGTAATTGATTCGCCGACGTTCGGGATCTTAATTTCAGTGGCCATAGGAATAATCGTGGGTAATAAAAGGGAGAATGAGTTTAGACTTCGAAGGCACCTGCGACAAGCGTTTGCTGTTCGTGGGTGTGCTGCGCTTTTGATCCCGCCGCGGGACTTGAGGATGACTTGCGTCCGGAGTAGCTGATACGCGCATCGAGAATGGATTCCAGTCTAGGCCTTATGTAGGTGTATGCTCCCATGTTACGCGGCTCCTCCTGAGCCCATACCCATTGAGAGACCTTCGGATACTGGCTGAGAATAAGTTCCAGCATCTCATCATTGAAGGGGTAAAGTTGTTCAATGCGTATGATAGCTGCATTTTTAATTTCTTTCTCGTCACGGTACTTTGCGAGGTCATAGAAAACCTTGCCACTACAGAACACGACACGTTCTACATCACTTGGATTTTCAAAATCCATAACATCAGGCAGTATTTCCTGGAAGCACGCACCCTCAAGAAAGTCCGCTTCATCCGATACAGCCTCAGGGCGAGACAAGAGGCTCTTAGGAGTCATTAGGATCAAAGGCTTGCGGAACGCACGCTTCTTTTGCCTACGCAGCGCATGAAAATATTGAGCCGGTGTCGAAAGGTTAGCCACCTGGATATTCTTCTCTGCGCAGAGTTGCAGAAAACGCTCCAGACGAGCACTTGAGTGCTCGGGCCCCATGCCCTCGTAACCGTGAGGAAGCAGCATCACCAAGCTGCTGGGCGTTTGCCACTTTGATTCAGCAGAGGCAATAAACTGATCAATGATGACCTGTGCTCCATTAGAAAAATCTCCGAACTGGGCCTCCCACATGATCAGCATGTTAGTTGCTCCAAGAGAGTATCCATAGTCAAAACCCAAAACGGCAGCCTCCGAAAGAAGCGAGTTATAGACACAAAAATTAGCTTGGTCTTTAGAAAGGTTCTTCAGGGGAATGTAACGCTCCCTTGTTTCTGAATCATAAAATACGGCGTGGCGGTGACTGAAAGTACCTCGGCGCACATCCTGACCCGACAAGCGCACAGGGTTTCCCTCTATCAGTAATGAACCCCATGCCAATGACTCAGCAAACGCCCAGTCATATTCCTGCCCCGTCTTCAGCGCTTCTTGGCGCCTCGGGATAAAGCGCTTTGCAAGGGTCTTATGCAGGTTGAAACCCTCTGGCATGTCAGTGAGCACCTTACCTATATGCTGCATGGCTTCTCTCGAGATGCCGGTGGGCACAGGAGCATGTGAATAGCTGGGCTGGGACTCCGCGGTGGATCCGCTGAAAATAGTGCGGTCACCCTTTTCCATGTGGTGCACCATGGTGTGATAACCCTCGTCCAAATCATCTTGAACCTGCTTCTCTATAGCATCCGCCTCCTGCTGGCTCAACGCCCCTGCTGCAACAACTCTATCCTTAAAGAGATCCCCAATCGGTTTGCGCGCATCGACTTTCTTATAAATATGCGGCTGAGTGAATGCAGCTTGATCTGCCTCGTTGTGACCATGTCGACGGTAACAATACATATCGATGACGATGTCGCGGCCAAATGTTTGCCTGTATTCCAGGGCGAGGACAGCGGCCCAGACCAAATCTTGAGGCTGCTCCCCGTTGACGTGGATAACTGGAGCTTCAATCATCTTGGCAATATCTGTCGCGTAATGTGATGAACGCGCGTCCTCGGGCATGGTGGTGAAACCAATCTGATTATTGATCACAATGTGAATCGTTCCTCCGGTATGATAGCCGGGCAGCTGGGAAAGGTTCAGGACTTCAGCCACTGATCCCTGACCGGCAAATGCCGCATCACCATGCAATAAAATAGGCATCACCCTGCCTCGGTGCGCTCCGGTCACGTTGCGCTCAGACTCTTTAAGATTATCGCCACCCATCAGACGCTGGCGCGCCCTGGCCTTGCCTTCAACCACCGCATTAACAGCTTCCAAATGGCTCGGATTTGCGGCAAGCGATACGTGCACCTCTCCATCCAGCAGCATGCGTTCGCCCTCATAGCCTAGGTGGTATTTCACATCACCATCACCCGCGACAAGGTCAGGAACGTAGTTGGGCGTAAATTCATACAGCAGCGTGGTCAGTGACTTGCGCAAGAAATTACGAAGCACATTGAGACGGCCCCGGTGTGCCATACCCATCTCGATGGCCTTGATATCATAACTGGGGCATTTTTCTAGAATCGTATTAAGCAGGACCATGGTGCCCTCACCGCCCTCGAGCGAAAACCTTTTTTCACCAAGGAACTTCTTAGCAAGGAAGGACTCAAAAAGCTGAGACTCAAGTAACCACTTCAGGACTTTTCCCTCCTCGTAATTGATTAAATGCTGATGCTCATCACGATGCTCAACACGTTCACGGATCCAGTTCCGAATCTCCGTATTGAAAATGTGCATGAACTCAGTGCCCACGTTACCACAATAAGTTTCTTCGAGAGAGGCGATCAACTCACGCAGCGTCATCTTCTGCCCACGGCGATAGAACTGTGTCGAGACCTCCCGATCTAGATCGGATTCACTGAGCCCAAACTGATCGAGCTGCAATCGAGGATTAGGCACGCCCTCATCATCAAGTGGATTAAGGTGAGCTTGAGTGTGCCCGAGGGTGCGATAATTGTAGAGCAGGCTCACTACCCTACCCCGGAAATTCAAATAATGCTCATCAGAAGATTGCACCTCCATATTAGCACTGGGCAAGGCTGCAGTGTCCGCGGGCTTTGCTGCCGCCGTAGTTGCCGGAGCTGCCGTATCTTGGCGCTGTTTGAGCTGCGCATTACCAAGTTCGAAACCTTCAAAAAAAGCACACCAATCAGCCTCAACAGACTGGGGGTCTTCACACCACTGATCATACTTTTGATCAAGAAGGTCGGCATTAAAGCGCGCTGATATTGATGATTTCATTGACAGAAAAAAGGTGAATTTATAGCCGCAATCTGCTTTTCTTTCTTGGAGCTAAGTAGAACTTAGTTGTAATTACTGTCACAGCCCCTCAGAGTCAACGCGCAAGGCGTCTCTTTTACGACATTTTTCAAACTCCTTCAACCGTGTCCACCCATCAATGATTGACGTCAACAATCTCAGCAAACGATATGGCAGGCATACTGCCGTCAATGATATCAGTTTCAAGGTAGGCAAAGGAAAAATCATCGGCTTCCTCGGCCCCAACGGAGCAGGCAAGACGACCACATTGCGTATGCTCACCGGTTATCTGCCGCCAAGCTCAGGGAGCGCGGAGGTCGCAGGCTATGATATCTTCCGCGATTCTGTGAGCGCTCGCCGCAAGATTGGCTACATGCCCGAAAATGTCCCCCTCTACGATGAAATGCGCGTTCGTGAGTATCTGCGCTACCGAGCACACCTCAAGGGGCTCAAAGGCAGAAATGGCCGCCAACACATCGGCGAAGCCATGGAGCTCTGCGGACTCACCCACGTTAGGCGCAAAATGATCAAAACTCTCTCCAAGGGCTACCGCCAAAGAGTCGGCCTTGCTGACGCCCTTGTCCACAAGCCGGATCTTCTCATTTTAGATGAGCCGACCAATGGCCTGGACCCCAATCAAATCCGTTCTATCAGAAACCTGATCAAACGACTCGGGGAAACTCACACCGTCATGCTCTCCACCCACATTCTCCACGAAGTGGAAATGACCTGTGATCATGTCATCATCATCGACGAGGGGAAAATTAAAGCCACGGGATCCCCCTCTGAATTAGTCAATGAAATGCGTGCTGCTGGAAAAATCACGGTAGAAATACAGGCTGACGAGGAGGCCGCTACAGCTGCCTTCAATGAGCTCAAACACGTTAAAAAAGTTATCCGTGAGGGAAAGGAAGACAACTGGACAAAATTCTCCATTCTCGTAGATCATGGCACAGATACTCGAGAGCGCATATCAGCGCTCACGGCTGCCAAGCAGTGGCCCATCCGCACTCTTCATCGTCACAGGTCCACCCTTGAAGATGTTTTTGTCGAACTCACGCGCAAGGATTAATCTCACAGGATTAACGTCACGGCATTAGTCTCGCCGCATCAGCCTCACCCCGTCAGCCTCACCCCGCCGGGTTACTCAACTCTGACGAGGCCCAAGGACTCCAGTCGATTGGTGAAATCAGTCGGCAGGCTGCCCCGACTTCTTGTATCCATCTCTATTCTTGTCAGCACTTG
>ERZ887851.846-NODE-846-length-28721-cov-6.520512_pt1 | contig 28721 bp, 24 predicted proteins | sample MGYA00521100_ERZ887851 | MGnify/ENA primary metagenome ERZ887851 (study PRJEB32303, sample SAMEA104408602) | aquatic metagenome | biome: Brackish water; feature: Pelagic; material: water | place: Baltic Sea | collected 2014-06-06T16:11:00 | depth 11,444 m ... | reverse complement strand
TCTAACGCCAGTCCGGGTCCTGGTCTTTATCCTGGTCGATCCTATCGGCCAGATTGCGCGCCTTGATGCGGTGATCACGTTTAGCTCGGCGCTCTGAGATTATACGGCGCTTTTTTTGACGTTGCTGAAGCTTGTCTATTTCCTCATCAAGCTTGAGATAACCTTCATAGCGCCCTTCATCAAGCTGTCCACTTTCAACAGCGGCTCGGATGGCGCACCCTGTGTCATTGCGGTGCTTACAATCGTGGAACTTACACTCGCTAGCGAGCTGCTCGACATCAAGAAAACTCTCCCTCAGTGTATGCTCATCGGTCCACATCTGGATCTCGCGCATGCCCGGGTTATCAATAAGAATACCACCGTCATCGAGTAGGATCAGCTCGCGGGCAGTGGTGGTGTGACGGCCTTTACCAGTGGTTTCGTTGACATCATTGGTCCATTGAAAATCCTCGCCTAACAGCTGATTAACCATCGTCGACTTGCCCACCCCGCTGGAGCCCACCATGGTCAGGGAAATCCCGGGCTGGAGATATTTCTGCAACACCTCAAGGCCCTCATTACGGGCTGCTGAAGTGATGTAGACATCGGCGTGCTCGCTAAGTTCACGGATAAGTTCGGCAGCCTCCTGATTCTGTTCGTCGGGGAATAAATCGGATTTATTGACCAACACCACCGCCTTGGAGCCACTGCGCCGGATCAAGGTGAAATAGCGTTCCATGCGGCGAGGGCTAAAATCTGAGCCCGCATCAGTCACCACCACCACCACGGTAACATTTGCCGCGATTACCTGCTCTTCAGCACTTTTGCCAGGGAGTTTACGTGAGAAACAGGTCTGGCGCGGCAGGCGGGCACGGATCATGTTTTCATCGTCAGCGTGATTGGCCAACTCTAGGGCTACCCAGTCACCCACGGCTGGCAATGCGGCATCATTGACAGCATCATGATAAACCTTACCACTCATCAGCACCTCTCGTTCACAGACATCACCCTCATCATCAACGAACAGGGCCCCGTAAGTGATTTTATTATCGCGGATCAGGCGTGCGGGCACACAGCCTTTGCTAGAAAGCTTATCAAAAGCTTTCTGGAAATCATCATTCCAACCAAGGTCTGCAAGTATCATCAGATGCTTAAATTAGCAGACCACGTTGATCATCACAAGCGCCCATCATCTACATCAAGGTAATCAAACATCGTCTGAATGTCGGCACGGTCTTGCCAGCCGGATTCCTGTTTACGCCTCGTCAGCAAATCGGAAAGATCATCCCGATAGCAGCGGTTACGCATAAAGCTATTCCACCAGTCCAACTCGTGTTGCTTGGGTTTCGTGCCGTTTTGCCAGCACCACTCGAGTGACTCTTGATCGGTTTTACCATCCTCAACTACTTTACTGAGGTCATCGTAATCTACATGCAACAATTGGCAGGTCCAGAGATCCATTCCCTTACCCATATTTGGTTGAAATTCGGGGTCAAGTTCACCCGACTGGTGCAAGCGAATCTTACTGCACAAACGGGCAAAATAAACATAACCCGAGACTTCGTCACTAGGGCTGGAGGGAGGCGTGTAGGTGCTCATGTTTTCCATCAGTAATCATTAATTATAAATCACGAATCGCCGTAGGCCTCCATACCCACACAGGAGCAGACGAGGTTGCGATCACCGTGAACGTTATCAATACGACCTACTGCCGGCCAGAATTTGTGACTACGCAGCGAGGCCAGCGGGTAGGCTGCCTGCTCACGACTATAAGGATGACTCCAGTCATCACTAATGACCATTTGCGCTGTGTGCGGTGCGTTCTTAAGAACGTTATCATCCTTATCGGCCGCACCATCAATCACCTGCTGGATTTCACCATAGATGGAAATCATCGCATCGCAGAACTTATCAAGCTCAGCTTTAGACTCTGACTCGGTCGGCTCTATCATCAGGGTACCCGCAACAGGCCAACTCATGGTGGGTGCGTGATAACCATAGTCCATGAGACGCTTCGCAACATCCTCAACGGTAATACCGCTGCGCTCAGCCAATGGCCGTATATCAATGATGCACTCGTGCGCTACTAATCCTTTGTTGCCCGTATAGAGTACTGGGAAATACGCGTTGAGCCGTTTGGCCATGTAATTGGCATTAAGTATCGCAATTTTGGTAGCCTCGGTGAGTCCCTCTACACCCATCATCGCTATATACATCCATGAGATCGTATTGATACTGGCACTACCATAGGCAGCAGCACAAACGGGAGCTTCCTCGTTTTCCATCATGCTATGACCAGGCAAATAGGGAACGAGCTGCTCAGCAACTCCAATAGGCCCGACACCAGGTCCCCCACCCCCGTGAGGAATGCAGAAGGTCTTGTGTAAATTAAGGTGACAGACATCTGCCCCAATGAGACCCGGACTAGTCAAGCCGACCTGCGCGTTCATGTTGGCTCCGTCCATGTAAACTTGGCCGCCATTGGCATGGATAATCTCACATATCTCAACAATGGTGGACTCGTAGACACCGTGAGTGGATGGATAAGTCACCATCAGTGCTCCGAGTTTTTCAGCATGCTGCTCCGCCTTGGCCTTGAGGTCGGCTACATCGATATTGCCCTGGTCGTCACAAGCTACTGGCACAACCTTAAAGCCCGCCATCACAGCTGATGCAGGGTTGGTTCCGTGAGCTGAAGTCGGGATAATGCAGATATCTCGCTCGGCATCACTGCCGTCACCACCATCACCACCATCACCACCATCACCACTATCACCACTATTGCCATTGGCGATATGATAGCGACGAATCGCAAGCAGTCCCGCATACTCACCTTGGGACCCCGCATTGGGCTGCAGAGAAATAGCCGCGAATCCGGTAATGCGTGCCAACCAGTCAGACAACTCATCGAGCATCTCGCGGTAGCCTACGGTTTGGTCATCAGGAACAAAGGGGTGAATGTTTGCCACTTCCGGCCAGCTGAGGGGCATCATCTCAGAAGTAGCATTGAGCTTCATCGTGCATGATCCAAGTGCGATCATCGACTCGTTGAGCGCCAGATCTTTTTGCTCGAGGCGAGAGATGTAGCGCAGCATCTCTGTTTCTGAATGGTAACTATTAAAGACCGCTGCCGTGCAAAAATCTGACCTGCGATCGTGACAAGCCTGCCATGAATTTTTATCGCCTTCGAGCGTTTGAGCCTTCTCAACCCCGAAGGATTTAAGGACAAGCATGACATCAGCCACGCCCATGGTTTCATCACAAGCAATCACCACATGATCGGCATCAATACGGCGCAGGTTAACGCCTTGCTCAACTGCAGCGGCAATGACCTCGTCAGCTTTACTGGGCACCACCACGGCAAGTGTATCAAAATAACTCTCGCCGATCACTTCATAACCAGCCTGCTTGAGGGAAGCTGCGCAGCTGCGAGCTGAAAGGTGGGCGTCGAGTGCTATTTTCTTGAGCCCCTCTGGCCCATGATAAACAGCATACATAGAAGCCATCACGGCGAGTAGTACTTGAGCGGTGCAGATATTGGATGTCGCCTTATCACGACGAATATGCTGCTCACGGGTCTGCAAAGAAAGACGATAACCTGGATTTCCTTGGGAATCAATCGACACCCCGATGAGGCGGCCTGGCATTTTACGTTTCAACTTGTCGGTGCAGGCCATGAAGGCCGCGTGCGGACCACCAAAACCAAACGGCACTCCAAAACGCTGACTATTGCCAACACAAATATCCGCTCCAAACTCACCTGGGGGGCGTAACACAGTCAGAGCCAGAATATCCGCAGCCACAATAGCGAGTGCTCCCGCTTCGTGTGCTTTATCAATCAAGCCCGCATAGTCTTGCACACACCCCAGTGTATCCGGGTATTGTAGCAGGATAGCAAAGAGGCCCTCACATGCGGCCGGATCAAAGGTCTTCCAGTCTGCCACCACAATCTCGATACCGAGTGGCTCGGCACGTGTTTTGACAACCTCAATAGTCTGCGGGTGACATGAGTCCGCTACAAACATAGTCTTACCACGTGGCTTGCCAGACTTGGCAAGCGCCATAGCCTCGGCCGCAGCCGTCCCCTCATCAAGCAGGGAAGCACCAGCCACATCCAGACCAGTAAGGTCTGAAATCATGGTTTGAAAATTAAGCAGCGCCTCAAGGCGACCTTGCGCTATCTCAGCCTGGTAAGGAGTATAGGCAGTGTACCAACCTGGGTTTTCGAGAATATTACGCTGGATCACGGGCGGAACAATCGTACCGCTATAGCCTTGGCCGATGTATGACTTAAGCACCTTATTTTTACCCATAATGGAGCGCAGCTTCTCGAGGGCCGCTGTCTCACTAAGCGCTTCAGGTAATTCAAGAGGCTCACCACCACGAATATTAGCCGGCACCGCATCGTCAATAAGATGATCGATGCGATCGTAACCGAGGTCCTTGATCAGATTTTGACGGGAAGCTCCAACGCTTCCAACGTGACGGCTACAAAAGTTGTTATACATAGTTTGGTGGTCAGGAAAGGCCCTGCGAAAGGCCATGTGCTCCCAGAAAATGGGACAACACAGAAAGTTCTCAGCCAATAAGTCCCTTGTAGGCTGACGCATCCATGAGTGCGTCTACTGCGGCAGCATCCTTAAGCCGAACCTTAAAAATCCAACCAGCACCGTAAGGGTCAGTATTGACCAATGAAGGATCGGCTTCGAGATCAATGTTGCCTTCTACAATTTCTCCGGCAACAGGAATGTAAATATCGCTCGCCGCTTTCACAGATTCGACAACCGCAACAGGGTCGCCCGCATCACATGTGCGACCATTTTCAGGCAACTCAACAAAGACGACATCGGTCAGTTCCTCTTGAGCATGGTCGGTAATGCCAACAGTGACAGTGTCACCATCAAGCAGAATCCACTCGTGGTCGGAGGTGTAACGAAGATGATCAGGAACGTTCATGATGGTATTATTTGATGGATGATTGGATATGAGTTGATGGAATACGGTCAGCAACCGCTTGGATGTGATTTATTTCGCAGGATCAGGCCTTCTTGTAAAAGGGTTTTTTAACGACTTTCGCCTCAAAGCGACGGCCGCGGACATCAACGTCAACGAGGCTGCCTATTTTAGCGTGATCAAGGGGTAAATAAGCCAGCGCAATACCCTCCCTGAGACTTGGCGAGAGCACACCGCTAGTGAGCTCGGAGATCTGCTCCCCTTCTTTGCTAAAGACACCGTAATGGGCCCGTGGAGGAGCCCCCCGGCCTGTGTATTTAAGTGCGACCAGACGCTTTTGGAGCCCATCCCGCTTTTGATGGATGAGTATTTCGCTCCCCACAAAGCCACCCTCCTTCTCAAGATCACAGAAAAAACCAAGCCCTGCTTCCAATGGGGTGTGTGACGGTGAAAGGTCAGATCCATTAAGGGGGTAACAAACCTCTAAGCGCAAACTATCACGAGCACCGAGACCACACGGCTTAGCCCCAGCATCAATAAAACGCTGAAACCATGCGCTGCCATTTACTGATGAACTGAAAAACTCATAACCCTCTTCACCCGTATAACCCGTGCTACATACCATTAGCAACTCACCCTCATGAGTCCAGCTTGCCATGCCATTGCGCGGCGGCAACGACTGATCAGGAAAAAGCTCAGCAAATAAAGCCGCCGCATGAGGACCCTGCACGGCCATTGCCGCCCATTGATCGCTCTCGTTTCTGAGATCGAGGCCCTCAGGAAGATACTTACTCATCCAAGCAAAGTCTTCGTCAATCATCGAGGCATTCACCACAAGAAAGATGCGCCCCTCGGCTTCACGGTAGAGGATAAGATCATCTATTACCCCTCCCTGCTCATTGAGCATTATCGAGTATTGCCCTTCACCGAGCCCGAGCTTCGTCAGATTGTTGGTCAGCAGAGAGTTCAACCAAGCCTCAGCGCCATCACCCTCAACAAAAAACTGACCCATATGGGAAATATCGAAGATCCCCGCGTGTTCACGTACGGCTGTGTGTTCATCAATAATGCTGGTGTATTGCACCGGCATGTTCCAGCCCGCAAAAGGAACCATTTTGGCACCCAATTCAATATGTAGAGGAGCTAGCGGAGTTTCATGAATGGTATTGTTCACGCGCGAGAGACTGCGACTCATAAGCAACCTTGTCAAATCCGTAAGAGGCGTTAATTTTGCTTCCATGGCATCGAACCAGCAAGCCCTGCGAGCACTTCCCTCTGTCGAGACGCTCGCCAAGACACTTTCAGCAGAAAATCCACTGCCACGCGCCATGATCACGGCCTTTGTGCAACGTGAAATCAGCCGCTTTCGCCGTGATATTCTCGCAGGCGAGTCGCCAACACGCCAAGAAATCGAGACTGACATCGGCAAGCAACTCAGTATTTTCAGCTCTAGCCGCCTACAACCCGTCATCAACGCGACGGGTGTCATTATCCATACCAACCTCGGCAGATCCCCCCTCGGCAGCCAAGCAGCCGAAGCTCTGACGAAAATTGCCACCGGCTACTGCAACCTAGAATTCAATCTCACTGAAGGCAATAGGGGTAAACGTGCTGGCTACTTAGAAGTCGCATTAGCTTCCATTCTAGAAACAGAAGCGGCCACAGCAGTCAACAACTGCGCTGCTGCCCTTGTGATTATGCTACGTCATCTTTGCAAGGGCGAGAAAAACGAAGTGATTGTCTCCCGCGGTGAGTTGGTTGAAATCGGTGGCGGCTTCCGTATTCCTGAAATACTCGAAACATCAGGGGCTAAACTTGTTGAGGTAGGCGCCACTAATAAAACCCACCTTGGGGATTACGCCAAGGCGATCACTGCGCAAACAGCGATGATCCTCAAAGTCCACCGCTCTAATTTCTATATCGGAGGCTTCACAGACGACCCTAGTATCCTTGAACTGGCAGAGCTCGCCCATAGTCACGGGCTACCACTGATCGAAGACATTGGCTCGGGAGCCCTCATGAATACCGATGAACTTGCCCCCATCGACCACGAACCGAAACCTCAAGACTCACTGAAAAACGGCGTCGACCTCGTCTGCTTCTCCGGAGACAAGCTACTAGGAGGACCACAGTCAGGCATTATCGCAGGTAAAGCAGCACTCATCGAGGGCATCAAAAAAGAACCCTTTTTCCGTGCAGTGCGATGCGACAAACTCATCCTCACCGTTTTACAAGAGTGCATTGATACCTACCTAGACACCAAATCAAGCAACACCACCAGCAAGGTGCCCGCCTTGGATTTCATCGGCAAGGACATCTCCTCTCTTCAGCAACGCGCCGAGGCCATCATTGATCACATACCCTCGGATATCCGCGACCAATTTGCAGTATCTGAAACAACAGCCCGAACGGGAGGAGGCACAATGCCCAAGTCTGAAATACCCTCAATTGCCATTTCCATAGCGCCGAAACATGTGTCGGTTAACCAACTAGCCTACCGATTCAGAACTGGGTGCCCGGCGGTTGTTGGGACCGTTGTCGACAACACCCTAAACCTCGATTTACGAACCGTCTTTGAGCATCAAGACCACGCACTTGGCGATGCGATCATTCAGGCTTTGGCAAACTAGGCGAGTAGCGCTTTTCCCGCTCCCGAATGCTTACTATAACGGCTTACTCTGCTTCTGGAGCTTCAGCTGCCATCTCCACATCGGGCTCAGCTACAGCATCAGGTTTTTTCACTGCCTCAGCATCAAGCTTCACTTGGCCATACTTTAGAAACTCCTCATAGTCAGCAGAGAGAGGCTGAATCTCATCGAACCCAACTTGCTTGTAATACTGCGCTAAAGTGCTTGCTTCCATGAGTTTTTGATAGCCTACGCTGGAAACCTTTTCGTGTTCTGTTTTCCAGTTTTTGATTGCCAACTGAACTCCCTCGTCTTCTGCGTAAATACGCATCAGATTGTTTGCCGCCATGAGCACAAGATCGATAGAAGCCGTAGCATCTGCACTCAGAACTCTATTGTATGCGTTAATAGCAGCCCCCCAGCGAGACGGATCTTCTTTACTGCCCTCTTTAAGCCCTTCTTTCGCAAGCTCATCCAACGCCAGCGCATGGCAATATTCTATTTGCACACGCAATTCCGAGGGCACCTTACGGCCCTGCCAAGAGTCCCCCATAGCAAGCCGATCGATGCGTGCCCAATCTTTAAGTCGGACAGCCTCCCAGAATGTATAAAGCTCCAATTGCAGATGGTGGTTTTCTCGAGTCAGTCCGTCCTTACGATATTTTTCGAGCTCAGCGCTAAGTGCCTCAAGGTCACCTGACCTCCTGCTACATTCCATTTTGTAAAAACCAGCAAGCGTCGCGTAATTGTCAGGCAAACTATCAACGGACTTGAAGCTCGCTTCACATTCAGCAAACTTGACCTTGGCTTCGCTATAGTTTTTGGCGCGGTAAAGATACATCGCATCAGTGAAAATCTGCGGCTCATAAAAATAAATCGCCTCAAGTGCAGGCTTCTTCGCTTGAAGAATATTTAACGACCTCATGTTTGTTCTGTAAGTTGCCACCCCTGCTCTGTAACTGATAACATAAACATCATCGTACGAGCCATTGCTATATAACAAGCGGCCTTTTGGGAGTTCTGGCTCTTCCTGTGCTGTTGCCGATGTAACACACAGTAAATAAATGCTGCTGAGAATGGTTAAAATTGATTGTATCTTCATTTAAGTTTCTAATTTATTTTATTACGAGGGCTGGGAAAAACATGATCCGCGACACATTATTTACCTCTGCCTCGGCGCTTTGCCTCTTCCTCCTCTTTCTTCACCTGCTCCATGGTTTTGATCATCCCTGAGGTTTCATACTTTTTCACCAGTGCTGCCACCGCATCCCACAAATCCTTCTCCTCATCCGTTATATCGGCGTTTGTTTCTCGAATACGCTTCATGGCTCCATTGACATAAGGATAACCAATTTTCTGATAACATGTCTGACGATCACCCATTTCGAGAGTGATTGCTTTGTCACCATTGCCTACTTGTTCACCCGCTTGCATGTTACGCTCCCACATAATTTCCATAACACGTCGAACTGAGGGTGCCGAAATCAGGATGAATCCTCGATAACGGTTGTAGACGTTACCATAATTAAACAGCGCATCTTCATACATCCCACGTTTATCAAATGAGACTGCAAACAGGTAACTGACCTGGGCTGTCTTTTTGCTATATTTAGCATCAAGATACTGTCGACAAGATGTTTCACACTTAGCCCAATCGCCAATCTTAGCACTGATTTCGATAATGCGGAAAAGGGCATCTTCCTGCACCTGTTCATCATCTGTTGCACGCTTTCGAATATCCTCAAGGCTCACGATTGCCTGCTTATTATCTGACACATCATCAGAACTACCCAACACATCGGCTATACCAAGCCGAGCCTTGAATTCACCGAACTTATCATCCCTGCTTAAAAGCTCCTCATAATAGGGCAATGCCTGTTTGGGCGCTGATGTCTTCTTCCTCAGATAATCGCCTACACGGATCAAAACGAAGTTGGTCAGCTGCGTAGGGTCGAATTCCCCCTTGAGGTCTTTGAAAAGCGCCTTGATGCCGGAGCTATACTTGAGAACCAAATCCTTATCCTCATTTGCCTCTGCTATTTTTATTTGCTCCTCAAACACACCAATAATGGCGATACGCAGCAAGGCCAGCACACGCTTGTTAGATATATCGATATCAGGGAAGCTGTAATAAAAATCTTTCAGTTGCTCAGGAGTATTGCCCTCTTTTTGCAAGAAGAAGTCTGAAAAAGCATTCACTGATTCCTCAAGGAAAAATTGCCTCTCATCACCAGCAAGCTCAGTGATTACATCCTGTAAATTTTTCAGACCCTTATCCTCCTCCCCTACCGCCTTCATGGCCGGCATTCCATACACAACAACCTGAGGTTTGAATGGCGTCGCGCTGTATCTCTCCATGAATCGATCATAAAAAGGTACCGCATCCTTAAGCCGCGGATACGGGTTGTCTTTGTCCGGCCCTTTTTGAGAGGCCAGCATGCCCACCAAATAACTGAGGGCCTCACCTGCTACACTCTCGTTATTGCGCTGCTCAGCAACATCTAGGGCCTTTAAGTAATATTTCTCAGCATCTTCAAAATCTGCCATACTTTCATGAATATTGCCTCTCATTGTGAAGGCCATATCAATCATCCCCGACCTGGGAAACTCTTCCTCTAGGCGTTTCAAAAGCTCTAATGCTGGTTCATATTCACTTGCTGAAAAATGACAGCTCGCACGATCATAAAGCGCATTTGGCGTGTAGATGTTCTTCGCTGGTTCTGGATAATCAGCCAGGAACTTATCAAGATAATCAGAAGCTTTATCCCAGTACTGCATTCGCGTTTGATTGGAAGCTTGATAGTATCTTGAGTGCATGGCCAGCTTACTCTCAGGGTATTCGGCAATGTGTTGATCAATGAAAGACTGCGCTTCATCAAAACGACCCAGGTAAAAACAACTACCTCCCAACACAAACAAACACATGTCGTGCTGCTCTGTTTCCTTAGGCAAGTCATCAAATAAAGACTCCGCCACCTGCAGGCTTTTTTCATATTCCCCCGCAAAAAACAAACTAGAGAGCATCATCCGGCGAACACTCTCGGCCTTATCACTCTCAGGGAAATTATCGAGATACACCTTACCATGTTTCTCGGTATCCATAATGAGACCCAGAAGCGAAGAAACGCGAACAAGGTTATAGAGGTTTGTTTCACGCTTTTTACTTTTATTGTAGTAACGCTCCAGCAACTGCAGCCCCGCATAGACGCCCCGCTGATTGCCCACCTTATCGTGAAGAAAACACATAGCGGTGAGTATACCAACATCATCAGGGTCCCCTGAGCTGACTTTTTCCTTCAAGCTCGCAAGACCTTTCTTAAGGCGGGCCACATCGATAGTATTTGCTCCATCTACGATGCCTCGGCGGCCAGGCAATTGATTAATCCGTGCATCAATATCTGCAATGATCACCTCGGAGCTGGGAATCATCGAGTATAGGTTGCGCGCGGCAATATACATATCTGCCTCCAAAGCATTTGCTGCAAGCTTTAAGAACAAAGGAGAAAATTCATACATCTGATAAGGCTCTAGGGTGAGATCCGCTCTATTTTTGTTGAGGAAATCAACCATAGCGCCCTCCTGCCCTTGTTTGACAACGGCCTGAGAAAGAGCCAAAAAAGCAGCGACCACCGCGGAGTCAGATGTTCCCCACTTCTTCTTATTGACCAAGGCTGGCTCAAACTTACCTATGCCCTCAGCAAGATCGGGTTCAGTTTTGAGAAAGTTACAGATTGCTAGATTGATATTAAAACCACCCGGTGAAGGTAATCTTTTATCTTTTGCTTTATCACGCTCCGCTTCAAATTTATTATACAGGCGAAGAGCCTCATCATAATCCTTGAGCCCCATTTTTGTTTCCGCCCATCGTTGCAGGCACGTTTTGTGTGCTGTGTTTATTGTGGGGGCCATATCAGGCGCGCCATTAGGGTACTTCGTGTAACAAACATCAAAAGACTTGGCTGCTTCTTCAAACCACTTGCTGGCATCAGCCTGCCGATTCCCTCTCTTAGCCGCGCCTGCCAATTTAAGCTCACACAAGCCCTTCCTATAATAGATCACTCCAAACTTAGGCCCATACAGCATAGGTGCCCTCGCGCCAAAGGTCTTCGTTACATGCTCATAGATATTTCGGCAGCCTTCGAAGTCACCCTTCTGATATGCTGTATTTCCATTAGATAATTGAGCCTGCAAATTTTGCGCACTTATATCAACTGCCGTCGCCGTGAATACCAACACGATAATCATTAGGGATACAGCGGCTGAGTTAAACTTAGAAATCATCGTTTTTTTGTAGTAGGTAGATAAATCACAGCACGATCCGATCGTGATTGATATTGTAAAAAGAGACTCTGCATCACTGCAGATTATAGAGAGACTATGGGCCGTCTATTAAATCAGTGAAGGTCACCTTACTGATTTCAAGGCCAGCTAAGCAGTTGAGCACGTCGACAATACGCTGCTGCTCGGCTTCACCGTCAGCCCATATCTGAACAATAGGTTCCTGCGCGCCTGCTTTAGCGGTTGCCACATATCCATCCAAGCGGCTTGTCAACTCCGGCAATCTTCGGCTAGCGGCATCTGATTCCACTAACTCTTCAGCTGCACCACTATTGATAAAAACATCCCCCGCCTTATCGACCTTGATAAACATGGGAGCCAGTGCAGGCGGTGTGTCGCTCGGCGCTGCAGCGGGCAATGTCATCCTCAAGTCTTGTTCGCGAGGCTGAATGGTAGTGGTTACCAGGAAGTAAATGAGCAGCAAAAAACAAACGTCAATCAGTGACGAAATGTCCAAACCTGGTTCATCTTCTTCGAGATCTTCTGCTTTTTTCTTGCGAGACATGTTTATTTAAATACTTCCCTTTTTAATATGCCGCTAATTTTCAAATCCGTAAACCGAGAAAATGACATTATCTACTCCAGCGATCGCCGCAGCCCTTATAACCTTACGTACATATTTGAATGGCACTCCTTGGTCGCCACGTAGGTGAATGACGGGAACAAGCCCTTTGCCTTCCTCAATAGCTTTACGCTCTTTTACGTATTTTTGAATATCTTCAGAGTCATCAAAGGTCAATGTAGCGGTCTCTGCTAGAAAGGTGCCATCTTGACGGACATTGATTACAATACGCCCTTTGCCGTCTTTGGCTTTCTTGGAATATTTAGCAACTGGCGGCTTCACCTCTGGGTCCTGCTTCACCACGATAACCGTAGACGCAACAATGAAGAAAATTAACAACAAGAACACCATGTCAATCATGGGAGACATGTCAACCTGCAGCTCGTCATTGCTACCTGCGGCTGCTCTGTGTAATTTTTTTGATGCCATAATTTATACTATGATCACTGTGAAGATGGGCGAGCGAGACTTAGATGAGGGCACCCTCGTCTCAGCACGGTTCTATCAAGCAATGCCTTCTGGAATTTTGGCTAAGTGGGCATCGCCATTCACCGTCTGTATCGATGCATTGAGCAGCTCCTCAGATGTTTGGTGGCACTCGGCAACGAGATTGTTGAGTTTGTTTTTGAAAAAGAAATAAGCGGTAAGTGCCGGGATCGCTGTAACCAAACCCCACAGAGTCGTTAGTAGCGCCACAGAAATATCTCCGGCGAGCGCCGACGGATCAGCAGAACCGTCTCCACTAGCCAATGTTCCGAACGCTCCCACCATACCAAGAACTGTTCCAAATAGTCCCAGCATCGGAGCCGCCTGAGCAATGAGCGAGATATAATTGACCAAGGTCATGCTTTTGCGGTTTTCATTAATCGTGAAATCAGCAATGGCATCCTCCACATAATCTCGTCCAAGATCCTCTAAACGACGTGCGTCAACATTGGGCAAGGCATATGCCATCATTCTACCCAAATAGCTGGGATGGGATGCCCCCAGCTCAATAGCGGAACGAACGCGGCAGTTGATCATATGATCCATGAGGCCTGCTTTCAAGTCATCGGGAACAAACTTCGCCCGAGTGAAATTCATAGCGTTGAAAACACAAAGTGCAATGAGGCAAAGAATAAGTGCGCCGATTAGAAACATGGGCCAACCGCCATCAATAACATATCGTTGTAGCACACTCGCGTCAGCGGCAAAGAGTGAGGGCGATGTTAAAAGCACAGCGGCAGTGGATAGCGCTCCTGTCCTTAAGAAACGGCGGGATGTTAGGTTCATACTTGTCATAGGTTTTGATTATATTGTGTGAGTTGCTTGCATCGTTTGCCAATGGCGACGTGCGGAAAATTTTCTCCTATTGATTCTGCTAAGCTTCCATCTGGAGTAAAGAAGGAAATCATAAAAAACCATCCCCCAAACATAGGATAACAAGCCCGTGACACCAAATCAGCAATACCGTGCAATCACACTCAATCCCAAGAGGACTCAAACTCTCATTTTTAACGTGAAATGTAACTCTTACGCTCATGCGACGTGGCAAGGGACATCCCTGATTGCTCAAACTCATCTCTTGACTTGGCAAACTACAAACCTTACGCATCTCGCGCGGCTTCGTTTAAACATTAGCCATGCTGGAAAAAATGGGTTCATAGTACAATGGATAGTATGACGGCCTCCGAAGCCGTAGATCCAGGTTCGACTCCTGGTGGACCTACCATTTTGACCAGTGGACACAGAACTAAGTGGCCACGCAACGAGCTGACCATAAAACAGCGCTGGCTGAAATCATCGGCTGAGCTATGCCTTTCCAGCTTTCCAGCTTTCCAGTATTCCAGCTTTGCTGCATTCGAATCAGCAGCTTAGCTGCACCTTTTATCGACTTATGCTTCAGCAGCACGATCAGCTGACAATTTTTCGAAAATTTTCCAACATTCGATGAAACCACTGGCAAAGTCACCAGGTCTGGCATTCACCCACCCCCTGATTTGATCGATCGAGAACCACTGCCCAGCTTCGATCTCACTGCACGGAAACCTCATCGAACCATCATGGCGCGCTAAATACAACCTGATGTGTTCCCACCCCGTATCGGCAGAAGGCTTGATCGATGCAATCTCTTGAAGCTCATCAGACACGATTCCAAGTTCTTCCTCGAGCTCACGAACCGCTGTCTCTTGATAACCCTCACCGGCATTGAGATGGCCGGCAGCACTGGAGTCCCAGACTCCTGGGTGCTTATCCTTAAGCCTCGACCGCTTCTGCAGGAACAATTCCTTGCGCTTATTAAAGACAAACACATGAATAGCACGGTGAATTAAATCTTGCCGATGAACCACATCACGCACTTCTTGCCTGACTACCTTGTCCTCCTCATCGACCACATCAAAAAGCTCTGCCCCATCCTGGGCATTATCTTTAAGGGGATGATCATCATAAAAACGCGTTAATTCAACCCACTGCTCCAAACTGATCTCCTCGGCTCTTGCTGTCTCAACAACCCCGATAAGCTTTGCTGCATCTTCCCATTTTCGGTTAGCCGGCATCTGCTTGCGCACCTGTTTTCTGCGCTGTGCAAAACCACGCCTAACCAACTCATCAAAAAGCCGTGCATCATAAACAGGGAGGTCTTCTGGTCGCGGGTCGCAAACCATCACCGTCGAGTCGATTAAGGGCTGAGGGAAAAATGCTTGAGGAGGAATGGTTTTCACGGGTCGACTATGCCATTCACTTTGCATCCTCAGAGATAACACACCATAAGCCTTCGTCCGCGTTTGCGCTATAATCCTATCGATAAACTCTTTTTGCAGCATGAGCACAGCCTTGCATACCGGTGAAGGCTGCTTCATGAAGTTTTTGATAATCGCCCCTCCCGCAGAATAAGGTAAATTTCCAAGTAGCTTAACCGGCTGATATTTAAATAACTGGCGAACATCAAAGCGCGCAGCATCATAATGATGCACCTCGACATTTTCGCTTTCCGCGTAGCGCTTTTGGAGCCCTTCAGCCAAACGGGCATCAAACTCCACTAAAATCACTCGATCAGCAATAGCTACAACATGTTCCGTCAAGGCTCCTGTGCCAGGGCCAACCTCTACCACCGTGTCTCCAGGCTCAACCTCAAGCTGCTCGACAATCCATCGGGCAACATTTTCATCGATCAAAAAATTCTGTCCCAGCTTCTTCGATGGATTTACATCCATTGCATCTAGGTGTCGTTTGATTTCAGTCTGGTTCACTGCCGCTATCAGAGCCACCAGGCCGATAAATAGCAATACTTGACAGCGAAAACTTCAAACAGGAGACTGCTACAGTGACCTTAGCTTCTAAAATTAGTGTTGGCCGCCTATTGTGCGCGCCTGTTTTTGCCGTTCTTGCTATCTATTATGGTGAGAGCATCAAAGCAGGCCAAGCAAACGAGACCATACGCTGGTGGGCCGTTGGCGTCTTCATTGTCGCCTCACTAAGCGATTTCGTTGATGGCTATATTGCCCGCAACTTCAACCAGCGGAGCAAATTCGGTGCATTCATAGACCCCATGGCAGATAAGACCCTGCTGCTAACAGGCATTGTCATTCTCACCTTCATTCCTTGGGGTGAAGGTTGGCATATCCCTATATGGTTTACCGCGCTAATGATCGCAAGAGACATCATTATCATTGTCGGCATCTGGATTCTGCACTACTTCAACTCCCACGTTCCCATCAAGCCTCACTGGAGCGGTAAAGTTTGCACCTTCACCCAGATGCTTCTGCTCGGCTGGGTCATGCTTAAAGTCATCCCCTTCTCACCTATTTACCCCACTATTCTAGCGACCATTTTCACGATCTGGTCTGGCATTGAGTATTTCCGTCAAGGACTGCACATGCTAAACGAACACCACCAGACAGAGTAGCACTCACTTCACTTTCACTCATCTATTCACACTATGCCAACCGTAGCCATTGTCGGCCGACCTAATGTCGGTAAATCAGCACTCTTCAACCGACTTGCAGGTCGACGCATCGCCATTGTTCATGACCAACCTGGCGTAACACGCGATCGTATTTCTGCGCCCTGCAGCGTCAGCGTATCACCCTGCACGCTAATCGACACCGGCGGTATCGGCGCAACACTCAATGACAGCTTTGGCGATGCTGTTGCCACAGAGGCTGACATCGCCATGCAAACAGCCGATTTAATTATCTTTGTTGTGGATGCTAAGGACGGCGTTACCTCCATCGATGAAGCTCTCGCCCAGAAACTGCGTAAATCTAAGGCCCCCGTGCAACTCATCATTAATAAGGCTGACAACGAAAATCAGGAACAATTGTCAGGAGATTTTGCATCGCTAGGATACGGCGCTGGGCTAGCTGTATCGGCTGAGCTCGGTAGAAATATGGGCAGCATTGCCGACGCCATTGATACCGTTGTCACCCCCATCAACCAAAATATAGAAGCTGCAGAAGAGGAAGTGAAGCGCGATGGCCTCAAAATCGCGATCGTAGGCAGGCCAAACGCCGGCAAATCTTCACTCGTCAACGCCATCCTCAAGGACGAACGCACTATTGTCTCAGAGATTGCCGGCACCACACGAGACTCGGTCGATATTCCTTATGAGTTCATGGGAGAACTTCACACCATCATCGATACCGCGGGTCTGCGCCGGCGCACAAAGATGGATTCATCCGTCGAAGTTTTTTCCGCCATGCGAGCAGAAAGATCCATTCGCCGCGCAGACATCTGCCTACTGGTGATCGACTGCGCTGAGGGCGTATCTGCTCAGGACCGCAAAATCGCCCGTATTATTCAGAGCGAGAACAAGCCATGCCTCATTGTGCTCAACAAATTTGATCTCTATCACCCAGGCACGGCAAAAAACGTGCGTCTTGAGGAGGCAACAGAACACGTTCGCACAGAGCTTTTCTTCCTCGCATACGCGCCCTATGTTTGTGTCTCAGCACTGAAGAAACAATCCATCGGACTCGTATTCAGCAAAATTGCCGAAATCCGTAAACTTGCCCAAAACCCCATCACGACGGGCAAACTCAACCGTTTTCTCGGACTTGCTTTCGAGAAAAAGCCACCTCAGGCGAAAAAGGGCAACAAACGCCTCAAACTTCTCTACGCAACTGCAGCCACCAACGATCGCTACACAGCTATCCCAGTGCCGACCTATATTCTCTTTGTTAATGACAAGCGCCTGATGCAGGAAAACTACGAGCAATACCTCACCAATCGACTGCGTGAGGATCACCCCTCTCCGGGAATCCCTATTACTTTTTCAGTTCGTTCAAGAAATGCATCTACTGAAAAAAGAGGCAAATCCTAAAACCAAAATAAGAGGATATAAAACAAACGCCTCGCCCGCATTATCTGTATGTCATTTTCACTCAACGAGCGCCTCGAAGCAGGAGGCATTGACTTCGGTCTCCACGGAAAATGCCGTGTTTTGCTCAAGAACAATGGTGTCTTTCCGTGGTTCATCCTCGTGCCAGAAGTAGACGATCACATTATTGAACTGCACCAGTTAGAATCAGATGATTATGATTCGGTGATGCAAACAATTCGAAAAATATCGAAATTTGTGCAATCACATTTCAAACCAGACAAACTCAATGTCGCCGCCATTGGCAACATTGTGTCCCAACTTCATATTCATGTGGTTGCTCGCTACCAAACAGACCCTGCATGGCCAGATGTCATCTGGGGGCACGCTGATAAAAGGGCTTATACAAATGATGAAATTCTCGCCCTGCGCGAGGCCTATCGTCATTATACCTTCTAAACTCCCTCGTTGCTCATTGTTTACACTCACTTGAAACAAGACCATGGCCCTTCTCGATGTTACCCACTTAACGACACGTTTCCACACGCGTAACGGCGTTGTCAGAGCCGTTGAGGATGTGTCATTCTCTGTCGAAAAAGGCCAAACGGTTGGCATCGTGGGTGAATCTGGATCTGGAAAATCTGTCACCTGCTACTCATTGGTCGGGCTCATCCCCCAGCCCCCTGGAAGAATCCACTCAGGCAAAGCCATCTTCGACGGTGTCGACCTGCTCAAAGCAGACCCTAAACATCTTAGACGAATCCGAGGCAAGCGCATCTCGATGATTTTCCAAGATCCGATGACCTCGCTCAATCCATACCTGAAAATCTCAACCCAGCTAACTGAGCCATTGGAGATTCATGACGGCATCAAAGGTAAAGCTGCGTTACACAGAGCCATTGATGCACTGGCGGAGGTTGGTATCGCTGAGCCTGAAAAGCGTATTGACTCCTACCCTCATGAATTTTCAGGTGGCATGCGCCAACGTGTCATGATCGCAATGGCGCTAATCACACGCCCAGAACTACTCATCTGTGATGAGCCCACAACAGCCCTCGATGTGACTGTTCAGAAACAGGTGCTGGACCTCATCAAAGATCGCCAAAAGGAACTCGATACCGCTGTCATCCTCATCACCCATGACCTTGCCGTCGTGCACCAGACATGTGACCTCGTCAATGTGATGTATGCCGGCAGAATGATCGAACGCGCTGAGACCAAAACTCTATTCGATCATCCTCTCCACGCCTATACACGTGCACTGATGAAAAGCATCCCCGCAACCCACGCTAAAGGAGAGCTGCTTTACACGATACCAGGCACGCCGCCAGATTTATCAGATCCTCCCACAGGCTGCTCATTTCATGAGCGCAACACACTGGGTGACCCATCACAATGCATCATGGATTCCCCGCCGGAGTTCGGTGAAATATCACCCAATCATTTTGCCCAGAATTGCCCGGGCTGTCTTGCCGACAAGTCATCTTAACGAAGCGTCGCCAAGGCTCCAGCCACCTGTCATCGCCCACTTGTCATAGCCTCTTATAATGACCTTATCGTCATTAATTGCTGCGTGGCTCCACAGCACCAACACCGTCCATTTGGATGACTTCAAACTCATCCTCCATCCAGTCAATGTGTGTTGTGGTAATCAACTTTTGCGCCTTCACGGGTAATGCGTTCATCAATGCATTACGGCGAGCAGGGTCAAGCTCACCAAAGATATCATCGAGTAAATAAACCGGCATTTTTCCTGTTTGCCTATAAAGCAGCTCGCCCTGCGCCAATTTAAGTGAGAGAGCCATCGTGCGCTGCTGCCCCTCGCTGGCAAAATCAGCAGCCGCCATACCGTTGATCGTCAAATCAATCTCGTCCCGATGTGGACCTACCACCGTCTGGCCAACCCGACGCTCGCGCTCAGCAGTCATCTCAAGACTTGTCGCCAAGTCATCCCCCGATCCGCAGACATACTTCATCGCTATGCGTTCATCACAGGCACTGACTTGATGCTGAGCTTTAACCGCTTCTGGATTGAGCATCTCAACGAGCTTACGGCGCGATGCGGAGATAAATGCGCCATGTTTCATAAGAAGCTCAGTGTATGCGGCTATCTCAGACTCCCTCAGAGTTCGGTCCCTAAGCAGCAGATTACGCGCCTTGAGCACACGATTGTATCGGTTTAAATGGTCTCGGTAAGCAGGGTCCAGCTGGCACCCTATAAAATCAAGATAACGTCGTCGCACCCGGCCCGAGCCACGCACTAACTCCAAGTCATCATTACCCATCCAGACAACCAGTCCGCCCAAACTCAGATAATCAGTTTGCCGAGGAATCAGCTCGTCATCCACTTTCATTTCCACGCCTTTGCGTGAGCCAAAACTCACCTGCATTTCTGCACCCCATGCTTGTCCGGCAACGCCAAAGCCTGACTGCTCTACCTTAACGATCTTACCTAAGCGAGTGCTACGCGGTGACTGCAGCCTTAGCAATACACATACCGCTTCCAGGATTGATGTTTTGCCATGCGCATTCGCGCCCACGATTACTGCCCCTGACTCAGGAAAATCTAATACCAGTGTATCAAAACACCGGAAATTCATTAACCTCAGGGAAGAAACCATATAGTCACTTAGGAATTATACTCCTTGGATTTCCAACACCATTCAATGGGAACCTCAACATCAGGATGAATGCTTTGATGAACAGGGCAGCTCAATGCGGAGCTTTCGAGGATTTTTCTCTGAGGGTGGTCTTCAGATAGTGGCATCTCTATGCGGACATCTAAGCGGGAAATTCTTCGAGGCATATCATCTGACATGTGTTTGCCGACGGTAATGACCATACCCTCGAGATCTAACTCTTTGCGCTCAGCAACAATGCCCATGATCGTCGCCATGCAGCTCCCCAATGCAGTGGCCAAAAGGTCAGTAGGTGAAAATGAAAGCCCACGGCCATTATTATCCACAGGAGCGTCCGTGACGCATACTGTCTTCGAGGGGCCGTGCGTACTCTTACACTGCAGCTCACCTTCGTAATTAATCTTAATTTCTACCATGTTGTTATTCTTTGTATATTATGGGCCACTACGGTCCTTGATCGGGAAAATCATCTGTCGGCAATTCTCTTATTTGTGTTGGTTTAGTCTTTGCCAACACTACTCGAAAGCCATAACGATCACCCGTCTTGGTGGACTTTACTGCATTACGGCTCGTGACATAAAGGTGTTTCGCTAAATAACTGCCCCAGTTTCCTCCTCGAAGCACACCGTATGCGCCATCCTCAGCATAATCATCAGCCACCCACTCTGATACATTTCCAGCCAAATCATAAACACCAATCGCATTGGCAGGAAAAGATCCCACTGGTGAAGTTTTCTCATGACCATCATCATAGTCCATCAGGGTTCTATCACGCGGCATATCCTCCGCCTGTGATGCTGACTTACCTGCCAGATTACCCACCAAGGTGCCTGTATCCTCGGGCGGCCATATCTGCCCCCAAGGAAAGCTCTTTTCGGTTCTCATCTCTCGCATTGAGGGCAGGTGATCAGGATCATCAGCTAAGCCCGCAAGAAGACTCCACTCCCAGTCTGTGAGCAGTCGATACGTTTCATCTTCGGAAATTCGTTCCAGTGCACGCTCCCTCGCTGTAAGCCATTGACAGAAGGCTACTGCATCCACCCGAGAAACATTGACCACAGGGTGCAGAGGCCCTTGTTTGAACTTAGGCGTTGGGCTCATCGGCGTCTTTGTATCGTTGCAAAAAGTAAGGTAATCAACCTTGCGCGTTTCCCACATCGAAACCAGCAAATCATCTGCCAGCGGCACCAGCTGCATGCCCAAGCTATTTTCCCATTTCTCACCAAATACGACACTGTTGTTACGATGCATCGTCACCTGTATTTTTTTATCTTCTTTGCCTTTTATCTGGATGGATTTTTTGTGACGCCGGTAACCCTCTAACATCATATGAACATCCACCACACCGGGCTTAATCGCCTCGATGACAAGTGGAGTCACCCCCTTATATTGACCATTGATTTGCACGAGCGCACCGTCTGGCAGGCTAGTTAACTCAAGACTAGCAAATGGTATATTCATGACGGCCGTACGGAATGGACGCCACTGCTTCTGTTGTGCTTGTGCTGATATTGTCGGGTTTTTGAAATTCGTATCTATTATCGGTGCGATATACTGAACCTCACTGAGATAACCCGCATCCAAAGCTGTTTGACTTTGCCAGTCGCAATAGGCAACTGCGGCCTGCTCTGGCACCAATACCACAGATCTTTTCACACCTCGCTCACTGTGCGAGACGATCTGGGATGGGTGTTTTGTGCCGGTTTCACGAAGAAAGCGCCCCCATTGATACTTCCTGATAAAACCAGAGCTGACATGATAACCGTCAGCAGGCTGATAAGTAACGCCAAAATTATCCACCCATTCTTCGTCTTCAATCGGTGGAGCGTAGATGGAGAGAACCTTCTCGACGGTTGTCGTCTTATTGGCAATCACGTCTCCCTCAACATGCTCATTACGATAACCCTCCATCCTGAATTCAAACTCATAACGATTACCCGCCGCAAGCTCGATATTGGGCAGTGGTGTGATGCCCAAAAATCGACCCTCCAAATCAAAGACTTCCGCACCTTCCGGATCACTGACGACCTTGATGTAGCCCAACTGACTAGATTCAACTACCCGCACAGGTTCTGAAAAGCCACTGAGCTGGGCAAGAGGATCACGAAACCACCACAGCGCAGACAAAAGACTTATCACTAACAAGGACATCACCCATACCCGATTGCCACGATTAAGATGTCGAACCTGCTGACCGCGCTGTAGCCGAGCAAAGCTATCGGCAAGACTTGGAGCCGTGCTAATCAAGCGTTTTGAAAGGCGCGGCTCACAGATATCGCAGATTACTTGATTGAGCGCCAACCAACGTTTTTTGTTCGTTTCTTCGGGCAGCTCGTCAGGCAATTCAGGGAACTGCAGGCGATCCTTCCCCGTTGCCATTTCATAAAGCACTTTACCCAAGCCATAAATATCAGCTCTTGCTGAACCAGGGCCCTCGGGCGGGACAAAGCCCTCCGTACCAACAAAGGTTCTCTGACCGCGAGCAGCGACCAAACCGATATCGGCAAGCTTCGCCTTACCCCCTACAAAAATAATGTTAGAAGGCTTAATATCGCGATGAGCTAGTCCTTTACCATGAAGGTGGGCAAGTGCTTCAGCAAGCCTCAAGCCGACATTAATAACCACATCGGTATCAATCGGTATCCCTTTTGCCTTTTTTAAATCAGTGCGCAAGTTGCGCGGCTGATACTCTACTGGATTAAATTCATCTCCCACGTGGACATCATCGCCCAACTCCATGACGTAGTAATAAAAATCACCTTCGTCCTTATCCTTACTCCTACCTACGTGTAAAATATTAACCAGGCCAGGATGATCTCTGGATATTGGCTCATACTTGAGGATGCCCTCAAACTCTCTTTCAAAACCAATTTCATCCTCAAAGTCTTCACGGCGTACGAGCTTTACCGCGCGCATGGCACCGGTAACCCCTCTTGCCAGCCATACTTCACCATAGGAGCCGCCGCCTATTTTACGCAGCACCTCGTGATCAGGAATAACCGGCTCTGGTCGATTCTTACCCCGCATCTTCGTTTAATCTGGCCAATTCTTTTTTGAGTATTTTGCCAACGCGATGCTTTGCCAGATAGACTTGCGACATACTTACTCCAAGACGATCTTGCACCTTGGCGGCATCCCACTCGCGTAAAACGTAACAATCAAATATTTGATACTGCTTGGGCGAAACTTGTGCCCTCACCCGAGCCAGAGCGGCGTCGGCGAGATTGTTTTTCCACTCCACATCCCACAAACGCTCTAAGGTTGCGCTTTGAGGGTCCTCAATGCGCTCGACAGCCGCGACTCGCTGTCCCTCGTCTTCCCATTCGCTGATATTCATGGCCGTATCTTTTTTACGCTTTCTAAATTGATCGTTGATACGCCAGCGCGTCATATTCATCAGCCAGGACTTGAATGAGCCCTTGTCAGGATCATACATATTTTTCTTACTTTGCTTGGCAATAGAGAGAATGGTCTCTTGAACGACGTCGAAAGCCTCCTCAGACCTGAGGCCAGCCTTTAAGCCTACAGCGTAAATCAGCTTCCAATACGTTTTGTAAAAATCGTCCCACGTTCGCTGATCTTCCCAATTATCAAGCTTGGCTATCAAGCTTTTGCGCGTCTGCGCATATGCAGACACGAGCTTTGCATCCTCCTTGTTCTCATCAGCCATTACTCTGCCTCTATAACACAGCGATATAAACAATCCACAAGCAATTACCACATGAGTGCTGGATTTTAGATAATGGCAATTATCAACGAAAGCGAAGCTTACGAAAATCCATTTACAAGTCTTCACCTTAGACCCTACTATGGTGATATTACATTAATAAATCGATTGGTTATATTAAAACGTAATCCAAGCCGGTATTCCCCCCTTTTCCACCCCCACAAAACAAACAACTCTAACGCGATTACAGCCATGGATTTTCAGGACCAAAACAACCCCGCTGAACAAGTCGAAAAGATTCGTGAAATCCTCATCGGGCAGGATATGCAGCACGTCAATGAGCGCATTGAAAAACTCGAAACAACATTACGTGAAAGCAATGAAGCTGTAAGCCGAAAGGTCAACGAGCAGCTCGAGCAAACGGAGCAACAGCACAAAGCTGCCCAAGACAACCTTCAAGTTGCCACGGAAAATATACGCCATCAGTTACAGCATGAGAGTGTCACACGCGGGCTACAAATTAACGAGCTTGTGCACAAAATAGACGAGGCTGCCGACCAGATGAATCAAACAAGCCAGCGGCTTTTCGATGAGGAATCCGGCCAAAGCCAAGACCTTCGCCAACAAATAGAAAATTTGAGTTCCGAAATGACGTCACGAATCGATGCTCATTCCCGCCAAATCATGGAGCATATGCACCGTGAAATCCAGCAATGGAAGCACCGCATGGATGAGCAAATCTCGGCACTCAGCGATCAAAAAGTAGATCGCGACGAACTTGGCAACCGCCTAGCTCGCATTGCTAGCGCCGCCATGGGAGACACAGCAACCAGCCCCACAAATATCACTCCGAGTAATTACGCAGGACCATCTATGCCAAGGCCAAATTTAGGATCTCTGACTGGGATCAGCCCGACGATGGAATCCACCAACTCCCCTGTTACACCAAGTGTAAGCTCGAGCACTCAAGACCCACACGGCCTGCCCAAACTCATCAGCCCAGACGTCTACCCTAAGAATGATGACCACACTAAGGTTTGATCATTGATCGAACGTGTGATCGACACGCTTCTCAGCCTCTGAGCCCCCACCCTTCCCTTACTTTAAAGTGCCCATAGAGCCAGCCAGTTTTTCAACCGGTGACCCACCGCATCATGAATCAACTCCAGGTTCTCGAGCACGCGGTGCGAGGGCATCACTGGCGCCTGCCTTCCCCGACCTCTCATCTCTGAGAAAAAGCTGGCATACCCAATTCAATAATATTCCAGCGATACCTGCACCCTCATTAGCAGAAGACACTCGCCATGGAGCAACGCCGAACTTAGGCAGCAATGCAGACCAACTCCCCGAACTGCCGCCTATGCGGACGATGGCATCTCTGATTTCCAGCAGCTTACAAGATCATCAGAATCAAGCGCATGAAACCTCAGCCACGCTGACTCCACTACCCGCAGAAAAATCACTAAGCCGTCATTCAAAAGGCCAAGAATCCGAACACAGCTGGGAACCCGATATATCTCACCAGACTCCCCAAGATAATACCGCCATCGGCTTTCCTCAGCTTAATAAAACGTCCTCCTCAGAGGACTCACCCCAAGAAAGCAGCAACCTGCAGATCAAAGGTGAGAGTCCGCATCAAAAACCAGCGGCCGCCACAGACACCCACCCCTTCATCGCGGCAGATCTCGTTGCTAAAATCCGCAGTAACAAACCGCCCTTAGAGGATACCCCTTCTGAAACCAGTCCTTTTGACACCGTCCCTGTTCAAGACGATGAGCCTACTGAGGCGCAAGCGCCATCTTCGCCGGACAGAGCCCCAAGTCATTCAGAGTATACCCAGACAAACATCCCCTTTGCTGAAACGCAGCCCCTAAAAACGGCAGAGAGCAAAGCGTCTAAATTCACAGACAAGGATTTACAGGATGCATTACGCCCACTGATTGAGCCAAGCATTGACCACTTCCTTTATGCACCGACGCATAGCATCCACGGCTACCTTGAGCCCATGCTTCGGAGCACTGTGCGCAGAGCTATCGCCGAACAAATGACCGAGGCCAGCCCGTTCCGCGATATCTCCGGATGGGATAAATTCGCATGGAAATTGCGCGCACTGATGAGTAGCCGCACATACGATGATGTTCTATTTAATCAAACCCGCAGATACCAGGTGGAAGAGGTTTTCCTGCTGCGCCCACAAACACGCTCGCTGATTTCATACGCCAGCCATAATCCAGCACGCCATGCCAAATCATCTAAAGTAGAGGGCACCATTAGAAAAATTGCCACCAAAGCCGCAAATATTACCATCGGTGAAGGCTGCATGATCAAATGGGAAGACGACCGCCAGCTGGTCATTCGCCCCGGTAAGCACACCATTCTTACTGCCATCGTACACGGTTCACCCAACACCGTTTTACAATCTGATCTTGATTATGTTTTGTCCCAAGTGGAAGACCGCCTTGGCAAATCACTTGAAGACAACAACGAGGTTCATTTGAGAATCCTCCAGCCTATGCTGGAGTGCTGCTTACTCATCCAGTCTCTAGCGAGCCCAAATTAATCGCTTCTGAGCTCAGGCTCACATCATCCAGACGGCTAAAATTGGAAGCCCCATCGGCAAGGGGCAGCCTGCAAACGCGGTATTTACCTTTACAGCAGCAGACAAAGCATCTACCCCAATTTGCATGTCATTCTCCGATCTCGGACTTTCCGAAGCCGTCCTCTCAGCAGTTACTGAATCCGGCTACGAAAACCCCACCCCTATCCAAGCTAAAGCGATCCCCCTGATACTCGAAGGTAAGGATGTGATTGGAGCCTCACAAACAGGCACAGGCAAAACTGCCGCCTTCGCCCTGCCCTCACTTTCTCAAATCAAACCTCTCGGTAAGCCCCAGATTCTGGTGCTCGAGCCTACTCGTGAACTGGCCCATCAGGTTGCTGAGCAGTTTGAACATTACGGCAAACACACCGGCTGTAAGGTAGCCCTCATCTATGGAGGTGTTGGCTACGGTCAACAAGATGAGCAAATGAAAAGTGCCGATATTGTCGTCGCCACACCCGGCAGACTCGTTGACCACTTTTACCGAGGCACCATGCGTTTTGGTGCTATCAAAATACTCATTCTTGACGAAGTGGACCGCATGCTCGACATGGGATTCCTGCCCATCGTTCGTAAGATCGTGAACCTATGCCCATGGAACACAGAGGAAACCTCACGCCAGACACTTTTCTTTTCAGCCACCATGCCCGCTGCCATCCAGGGATTTGCTCAATGGTGCCTTCATGAGCCTGAGTCCGTTGAAATCGCCCGCCGTGCGGTGGCGGATACTATCAACCATGCCTTTTACCCGGTATCAATGGACCAGCGTGATGACCTGCTGCTGGCTCTATTGGAAAAAACAGATTTTCACTCTGTAATGATCTTCACCCGCACCCGTAAAGAAGCCGATACCGTCTGCGGATTAATCAAAGGCACTGGGCATAAGGAAGTCGTCGCCATGCACTCTGACGTCAAACAATCTGACCGCCTCAAGGCACTCAGCGGGTTCAAAGATGGCACCTACAACATTCTTGTTGCTACCGATGTCGCCGCCCGCGGCATCGATATCTCTACCGTCACCCACGTCATCAACTACCGAGTACCGGAAAATGCAGAAGACTACGTGCACCGCATTGGACGTACCGGCCGTGCCGAATCAGAAGGCGATGCCTTCACCATTCTCACCGCTGACGAGCTCGATTTTGCTAAATCTGTAGAGAACTTCGTAGAAAAGAAAATCGAGCGCCGTAAACTCGAAGACTTTGAGTATACCTACACCGCTCTTCTTGATGATTCCCCTGCTCGCCCCGTGCGCAAGAAACGCCCACCGGCACCACGTCGCAGACGCAAGTAAATCACTTTCCCCATAAAGTTACTTTCCCCATACTGAAATGCTTTGAGGAGCAAGCATTCTATCACCTCTCTCATATCGGCTCATGAAAGTCATCGCCATTGACCCAGCAGTTCGTAACACCGGCTACGCAATACTGGAAGGCGATCACCATGAACAGCGCGTGCTAGATTTTGGAGTCATCACCATACCCGCTAAAATTCCGCAATCTGGAGCCCTTGCCGCCATTCACACTGGCATTGTTAACCTGATCAGAAAGTGGCAACCAGATGAGGCCGCGGTTGAGGGCATCATTTATGTTCAGTCACACCGCACAGCTATCAGTATGGGAGCAGCTCGCGCTGCCACCCTCATCGCTGCAGCTGAAGCCGGTCTAGACATTTATGAGTATGCGCCTCGCAAGGTCAAGCAGGTGGTCACCGGCAATGGTTCTGCAGACAAACAGCAGGTCGCTTTTATGGTTCGCACGCTTCTTGGACTGACTGAAAGCCCACCACATGACGCAGCGGACGCCATTGCCATCGCCATTGCCCACCTCACCTCAAGCGATCCATTAAAAGCCGCGCTACTCAAACGCAACCAGATATGATTGGCTGAGGTTCTAGCACCTCACAAAAAAGCGTGTTCAAAGCACGTCATTTATGCTTTAGTAATCTAAAATTTCTGGGTTAACTACCTAAACATTGTTATGGAACTCGACTTATCCGACTCGCCCCTAGACCTCAAAGCATTCAAACCTCACGAGCTAGAGGAGATTTTCGAAGACC
>ERZ887851.843-NODE-843-length-28796-cov-4.941756_pt1 | contig 28796 bp, 16 predicted proteins | sample MGYA00521100_ERZ887851 | MGnify/ENA primary metagenome ERZ887851 (study PRJEB32303, sample SAMEA104408602) | aquatic metagenome | biome: Brackish water; feature: Pelagic; material: water | place: Baltic Sea | collected 2014-06-06T16:11:00 | depth 11,444 m ... | reverse complement strand
TTCTCCAATAATGCGATCTCGTTTTTGGCGATCGGTTCACCCGTTGGCGGCATCCGTTCGTCCTCATCATCGCTGTGGAGACGGTAAATCAGCTCACTGTCCTTTGGGTCACCGGGCGTCACCGCTTCCAGGAGGCGTTCCCGGGAATCAAGTTTCAATCCACCTTTCTCCTTCTCGCCATGACAGCGGAAGCAGTTCTCGCTCAGGAGCGGCAGGATCTTTCCGTGAAAATGCTCGGCCTGTTTTAGATCAGTGCCCGCACTTGCCGCCACCGCTCGAAAAATCTTTGCCCGCACAAAGGCATCGATCGGATGACTGATGCCTTTGATTTTAGGAACGGGCGGGGCCGGATTCGCACTGGCCCATTCTTTCGCTGCGGCGTGTCGCTTTTCCCGGAAATCCTTTCGACTGGACGCCGCCCGGCGACGATTCAGGTCATCAAGCTCCGCAATTGATTCTTCAATGCCAGCCAGGACGGGTTCAACTGCCTCGTCTGTTAAAGGAAAGCCTTCGCGCTCTCCCGCCTGCAGAACCGAATACGATTCTCCGTCCTCGGTTTGAATCGCAACGCAGAGTTCACCGGTCTCGGGTCGTAAGTTTTTTCCGCCGACGACTAATTCCAAAATCACCCGCGACGTTTTTCCTTCTTCAATCGTCACTTCACCAAATACTTCCTGCTGGTGATACCCGGCGCGGCGCAGTCCCGGCAGCGTTGGCTCCCGAACGGGTGTCACCGGCTCTTCTCCATTCGGCGGCTGCACCGTGATCGCTTTGGTTCGGGCTACCAATTGGCCGTCAATCCACAAGCGCCCCAACGCCCGCGCGCGCAGCATGATCTTCTGTTTTCCGGGCGGCAATTTCACATCGGCGACCATCCGCACGAGCATGGGCACTTTCCAGCTTTGGCGAATCCCCCAGTCGTCGTGTCGCAGAGGAATGCGTGGCAACATAAAATCATCGCCGACCCAGCGCATAAACTCTTTGTCATGAGTCTCGCCTTCATTCATCCACCGCGTCTCCGAGGGAAATCCTTCCGCCATGGTGAACAACACGCGATCAGCAGGGACATCGTCTATCTTAGGCATCACTTCCGGAGCCAGCTTGGGCTGTGGTTTCGGCGTGACCACTCGCGGACCACCCACTCGTTTGAACCGCGCCGCCATCATCTTGTCATCCAACACCGCCCGATGCACCGCCACCGCATCCAGCCATCCCTGAAAGCTGTTACCACTCGATCCATTCAGCGCCGAGCCGATCCACACCGCATCATCGTCGACCATGGGCTTCGCACCTGCCTCCCCCCCCAAATCCCATCGTCCATCACCCGGCTTGCCGTCGATCCATCCACGGATCGATTTCGGATCCCCGAAACGAAAAGCCAACGCGATATGATGCCAGCCGTCGTCTCCGGCGAACCCCGCGTTCGAAGTCCACCGATGCCACGGCGCTGTACTGCTGCCCGGCTCGGTCGCAAAAAGAAAGCTCAACTGCATCGGTCCACTGCCGCTGGAAATCACCCGCAGCGACCAGTTCTGATTGTCTTTGTCGAATTTCGGATCCCCCGTCCGCCCCTTGCCGATGATATACATGGGTGCCCCAGATTTATGTCCATCGAGGTTCACCCAGGCTTCCAACGTGATAGGATCACCCTTGCGGAATTTGAAACGGCTGTCCTTCCCCGTATCGGCCAGCATCAGCCGAGCGCCTTTTCCATCCAATCGGATGGCTTTGTTCCCCTTAGGCAGATCCGGAAACTCCGGTGCCATCGGCCCCACTTCGCCGGTTATCACACCGCCATGGGTAACGAGGTCGATCGGGTCATCGCCATCAAAATCCCAGTGAGCCACCAGCGGCGAGTCAGCCGCGACGACCGCCACCGCATTCAAGAAAAGAACGCAGACGATGTTTCTACAGTATTTCACTATGCCTGTCCGATTGATCGTCCACTTAACTTTCGTTGTTTCATACAATGCTTAATTTACAGGACGACTCAGATCTCCGACCAGATCCCGGGAACAGGAACGGGATACTGCCCGTTCGCGTCGGCGGTAAAGGGCGCTTTGCTGTCCATCGTCAGCGTGTCGGTATCCGGGTTGAACTGATGCTCCGAAGCCATCGCTTCGTCCCAACTGATGTTGCGTCCCATGTGAACAGCGGCCCGGCCCATGATCGCTGTCAGGTTCGACTTGGCCGCCCGCTCTCCCTGATTAAAAGGAGTATCTTCGCGAATCGCTTTGGTAAAATCAATCCACTGCTGCTGCCAGGCGGTGAGTTTTTCCTTCGGTGCCTCCCAGGCAATGTTGTCCGGCTCACAACGTTGATCCTTAAAAATCTTCACGTCGCCAGCATGGATATTGCCGGAGAACTGAGCCGCGCATTTCGTGCCGTGGACGTAGGTCGCAAACTCATTGTAACACTTCGGTGTGTAGCGCACGACATCGTATGCCTTCACGCCTGTGGGAAAAGTCCACTCCACCGAATAGGAATCGAGGTTCTGCCCGAGGTCCGTATTGTTGAAAGCACGACCTCCGACCCCATGAGCGTTGACCGGATAGGTGTCACCTTGCAACCAGCAAAGTTCATCGATCTGATGAATATCCATCTCCGACCAAAGTCCGCCCGACACCCAGAAAAATTTGGTGAAATTGCGAAGCTGCCACTCGAGATCCGTCTTGTCCTCAGGCTTTGGACGAAGCGGCCCGGACGGTCCCATCCGATAAGCACGAATACTCTGGATGTCACCGAGCTCACCATCATTGATACGATTCATCAGCTCCTGCCGATTCCGCGAGTGCCGACACATCAGACCAGCAGCGATCTTGACGCCATTTTGTTCAGCCTTCCTCGACGCTTCGATCACTCGCCGCACTCCTGGGGGATCCGCCGCGAACGACTTTTCCATAAATACATTGATGCCGCGCGAGACTGCGTACTTGAGTTGCTGAGGACGAAAGCCCGCGTAGCCAGTGATCATTGCAACGTCGCCTGAATTCGGGCGCAACGAATCAATCGCCTGTTTGAAGGCTTCGAAGCCGAGGTAACGCCGGTCAGAAGGAACCTCCACGCGACCTTTAAAATTTTTCTCCAACACTTGGCGCGAACGATCCAGGCGGTCCTCGAATAAATCCGCCATCGCCGTGAGTTGAATACCGTCGTCCGCTTCAATAGCATTCCCGACCGCACCGCTGCCACGTCCGCCACAACCGATCAGGGCGAGCTGAATTTTATCACTTCCCGCTGCGTGCACCGCCGGGATAGAGACGCCCGCAAGCACCGAAGTACCGGCGGCAATTTTTCCGGATTGAGAAAGAAAGCGACGCCGGGTTGGGTCGTTAGAAGATTGGGATTCGCTCATTATAGTGGATGGGGGACAGTTTCTGTTCGGTTCCCTTCTATCGGAAATTTCTTCGCCCGCACAGCAAACTCAAGTTACCGATTTGCGGGCGGCAACGATCTGGTAGGCGCAGTCTCCGCCGATGCTGAACGTTATTCCAATTTCGCGGGAGAACGTTCGATTAAGCCATTACCCCTACGAACCAACAGGGTGGGTTCGATGAACCAACCCTGTTGGTTCGTGAAACTCAGTCTGTGATTTCGAGACGGCCAGTTGTCAGACCATTGATCACCGTTCCGAACACTCCATCCTGTTTTTGGTGAATCACTCCCCCGAAGGTTCGTTTCGGCTTCCCGTTGTTTCGGTCCCACCAAAACCCCGATACAAATCCAGAGTTTTTTGAAACTTTCACGCTGAGGATTTCTTTGCCAACTCGAACGTAGGTGAATCGATTGTTCTGCGCCCAGGTGATCGATTTGTTCTCGGACAAATCGAGTCCCTCCAAACTGACAAAGGCGGCGCCGGTTGCAGCTTCTATACTTGGAAGAAGCCAACCACTGGCAGGAACGGAATTGTAGGCGCTTCCAACAAAAGCGACGGGACCGGAAAATCCTTTCGAGTAACGAGTGGCTCGCGAATTCGCCGGGCGATTCCACATCAAATCACCATCGACGTCGCTGATCCCAGCTTCGTCCCGGAATGTAACCACTCCGCTCAATCTCGCATCGTAGAGCTGAATTTGAGCATCTTCGGAGACAAATCCGGAGATCGTAAGTTTCGATCCATTCGCTAGAACGAGGTTCATTTTTGTGGCTCCTGATGTGGATACGGCGAATCCACCATACCCATGCCCGCCGGGGTAGACCTGATAAACTTCTGCCGTCGCTGGCAGGACAGTCGTGTAACGGCCGGCCATTGGAGCTGGATTTCTCGTTTTGTGAAAGCGATTTGGATCAGCGACAAAATTGTAGGTTTCCCCAGTGTCTTCATTGGTGAGTAAACCAACGATTTGGGTCGTTCCTCCCGCTGTTTCCTGCACTTGAATTGTCGGCGTCCAAATCGGCGCGGCAGACTTCAAGAAATCACCCGCGAAGCTTCCATCTGCGATAATCTCCCCTTTCAGCGAAAGCCTCTTCCCATCGACGATGACCGTTCCGCTCAACACACCGAATCCTGTGGTTTTGTTCGAACTCATTTTAAGCGACGTAATTCCACTCACTGGATTCCCTGCAATGTTTTGATTGATCAGCCCTCTGAAGGTTCCGTTTTGAAGACTGTCGTACACGGCCGCGGTCGAACTCGTCAATTCCAGGGAATTTGCAGGAGAAACCGCATTTGAACCTGGCAGACTTTCTTTCCCAAGCCCTCCTATTCCGGCAATCGCATTTCCTGTTAGCAAAATCTCAAACGGATTGTCGGTTTCGTCGTTGGTAAGAATTTTTAAGGTAGCTGTCTCGGCTCCAATCGCCTGTGGCTGGAATCGAACGCGGATCAGTGTCCGCTCTCCCGGAGCAAGAAAACCGGAATTGCTGAATGAAACAGCAAAGTCTTCAGGCGAAGTGGTCACAATTTCAGGAACACTTCGAAGGTGGAGACTTCCGATTCCGTCGTTCTGGATGAAAAATCCGATCTCACCAAAGCCGCCCTCGAAGCCGGTATCACCGAAGGCAAATGAGTCGCCATTGGTGACGGCGGCTGCCGGGGTGGCTCGAGTCACGTTGAGATCAGGCGCCCCGTTCGGGGTGATCTGAAAATATCCCGTACGACCCGTGCCTGGAAAATTGCCCACGACGCGATCCTGTTCTTGAAAGGCAATCCCGTAGAATTTTGCGGTCACTCCAGCCGCTTTATCGACGTATGAACCAGTAACCAAGCCTGTCGATGCCCTAACTTTTGGCTTGAGAACCTCTTTTCTGATTCGCGAATCGAGAGTGATCCGATTTTTGCGGCTCCAAGTAACTCCGAGCGCTCCAATATTGTAATTCAGGTTTCCGCCAGTGAGGTAGAGAATCGCATTTCCAGTTCCGTCTCGAAGATCGCTGATCAGAAATTCCTGCGCTCTTGCATTAGGTGCTGTGTAGGTTGAAACGACAGCTCCTTGCTGAAGATCAAATCCGTCGGCGTATCGGGTCTGCCTGGTATCAGCGCCTTTGAACCACTGAAACATTCCGTCCACCGAGCTGACATTATCGACATCGTTCAACCTTAACATTCCGCCGACCCAACCGGTTGCGTCCCGGTTGTATAGTTTGCGGTAAGCCGCGATTTCACCGTCTGCACTTAGGAACGTAGACAACGAAAGTTTAGCGCCATCTCCAAGCACACCTACGGCTCGAACCCGCCCATCGATGCCAACAGTTGTCGCTCCAACGCCATCTCCGCCCGGAACGAGTGAATGATCGGCACCTTCATCATGAGGCATTACCATGGTGTATCGCCCGGCGTCTTCAGATTTATTTTTGGTCCGATGAAAGACGAGTTTATAGAAATTCAGGACTCCGGTCTCACCGTCTCCTGTGATCGTTCCGATCAATTTTGATCCTAAATCAGAGTCCACCAATTGCAGGGTCAACGTCATCGGCGTTTTTGCTTCATCCCGCTTGGTAAAGCCAATAGTCGCGCTCCCATCAGCCAGGAATGGAGCCTTCAATTTGTAGGTGCCTCCCTGGTATATCAGAGTTGTTGACGCTGTGCCTGAATCTGTTTTCGTGCTATGCGAAATCGAAATTCTTCCATTGCCGAACAGTTTCACCTCATCACCGGTCGCACTATCATCGTTGATCAATCCGGTGAACGTGCCTTTAGCTTCGGCAGCATAAATGGCGTTGGTTTCTCCCGGACCGGGTGTCGGTGCACCAGACTGAACCACTCCTTCTGGAAGAACATACAAACGTGTTCCAGAGACAGATGACGAAAAGGCAGACTCCCCGCCGTGATCGTTCACTGCAGTTATAAAGTAGGCATAGGAAAGACCCGGATTAACGCTGATATCCGTGTATGAAGTTTCCGTTCCATTTAATTCCGCGATAAGGATCGCTCCTGATACATCATTGGACGCGCCATTCCGGTAAACTCGATGGTTGTCGACAGGAAATACCGGCGGATCCCATATGATGTCAATTTGGTTTGGGTTACTCGACGTAGCCGTAACCCCTGTGGGAGCTGGCGCTCGTCTCGCGCCGACGTCCGACGTTGAAGCAGGTCCATCACCAGCGATGTTTGAAGCCACTACCGTGTAATAATACAGGATGCCGGGGATCGCTGTCGCGTCAGAAAACGAGTTTGAAGTTTTTGATCGAGTCGTAAGAACTGTCGGCGGTGTATTGACGTTGTCAGTGCGATACAACGTATACAGATCAACGAGCCCGGGAACAAAATTCCACTGGATATCAACACGATCTGAGAGAGTCGCATTGGTCGCAGATATTTGGGTGCTGGCTGCTGGCAAATCCGGGGCTGCAAATCCGTCGTCCCCGGAATCGGTTGGCCCCAGCCCTGCGGAATTTTCTGCACGAACAAAGTAGTAATACTGTGTTCCTCGAACCGCTGTAGAATCGCCGTATTCAGGAAGTGTTGACGTGCCAATTTCGGTGGCTTGTCCCGAATCATCGACCGTCGCACGGTAAATGATGTATTGATCAACTGATTCTGTTGGAGGTGTCCACGTGACTGTAACGAAGTGATCAAAATCGCCATCAGTCGCTGATGTCCCGGTAACAGCTGAAGGAAATGGTATTACTTCGACCGAATCAATCCATCCAGCGTCTGCATTTTCGGCGGTACCCAAGTCTTTTTCATAGCGAAACTCCACACTATGAGAGCCTTCGCCGAGCAGAATATTCTTTCTAGCCCAATCCTGAATCCCGCTAATCCTGCTATTTTCGACTCCATCGATAAAAACGATCAAATCGTCTTGAGCTTCGCTACTGACTTTCCAATAGAAAATAAAGTCTGACGGCCCCTCCACGCGAGTGAAAAGCGAAGACGCCTCTAAATCGCCTATGTTACCGCTTTGAACGGCCTGACCATCTCTACTAATCGCGTTTTGAATAAACCAATTTGAATCACCACTAGTCCCCCAACTCAGGTCGCTTCCAACCGCATTCGTCATCCCGGGCAGAGCAGCTGAAACTACCAAAGCGAGCGTAGACGTTTCGGTGACGCCACCTTCGGTTGCAGAGAGCGCGACGGTGAAACTTCCAATCTCTGTCGGAATTCCTGAAATCAGGCCCGTGCCGGGGTTAAGACTCAATCCCGCTGGCAACCCTGTCGCAGTAAACGAACTTGCAGGTTGGGTGGTTTCGATCTGGTAGGAATAATTAGAATTTCCAATTGCTTGATCCGACGTGCTGCTGGTAATAATCGGATTCGTCGACGAAGAAGCGAGAAAAAGCTTGTCGACGTATCCTGCGTCAGCGCCTTCAGATGTGTCGGAATCCTTCAGATATCGAAATTGGTAAGTCGCGGTTCCAGCTGGAACCTCTATCACCTCGCGAGTCCAATCAACATCACCGCTGATCTCGCGAAGAGTTTCTCCGGTTTTCCGCAATTGGAAAAAATCAAAGCCTGCTTCCGAAGAAACTTTCCAATCAAAGACCAGATGATCTGGCCCCGTCACCGTAAACTGGATGACTGACTCCTCCAAATGAGTAATAGCGCCGCTCTGAGCAGCATCCACTCCATCGCTAGTCACGACAGCTTGCGCGTTCCACGGCAGAGCTCCTGAAGTTGAAAATGGAATCGCCGTATTATCCAAGGCATTGCCGATACTGTTTTCTGCAATCGTAACGGTTACGGTTTGATCTCCCATTCCTGCGGGGCTCGTTGCCCTCACCTCAAACTGAAACGGTCCAAACACTGATGGCGTCCATGAAACCAACCCGTTGGAATCGACTGTCATTCCAGCTGGGGGAGTCGCCGCAAAAGCAAAGCCATTTGGAAAATTCGAAGCTTCAATTTGATAGGTGAACAAAGAATCCTGAAGTCCCTCTGCAGTAGCTGGGCTTGTAATTACAGGCGGGGCAAAGAAGTCGTCATTGGTGATTGTTGCCGTCCCCTCACCGTCTCCAATTTCGGCGGAACTTGGATTACTCAAAATAACTGAAAACGTTTCATTGTCTTCCTGAGCAACATCTCCATTCACTTGCACCGTCACGGTTTTAGAATCCTCTTCGGGAAGAAAGTTGACGCTTCCATCAATCACGGTGAAATCATTTCCAGCTGACGTTGCCGTTCCGTCCTGAGTACTCCATTGAGCGGACACCGTATCATTTGATCGACGGATCAGTGACACGGTAAACGTAGCTGCAACCGTTCCCGAATCTCCTTCCGTGACCGTGACATCGTCGATTGAAAGCACATCGTCCTGATCGATACCATCCACGGTAACGGACCCAACCCCACTGGGATCCAGCCAATTTGAAAGCTGTGTTTCTGCGGTTCCACCGCCGGTCCATGAACTCGAGAAACGACCGTACCAGTCGGCTAAGTCATTCCCACAAGCAGAATCTCCTCCGAAAAGTTGCCCGACAACCCGGCCATTTTCATTGAACAGTCCTGAGCCGGAAGAACCGCCTTCAGTCGTCCCGTGGTCCCAGTCGATGATTCTAAAATAGCCTGCATTAGAATTCACGTCAGCCGAATCAGCATCAGTAATCGTAGGCGAATCCAGATCAAAACTGATCCGTTTTTCAGCGACCGCCGGGTGATGAATTCCCGTCGACATCGTTGGAACCGCTATTGAATTATCCCATCCTGCGAAATGCAAATTGTAGGTTGGATCTGGATCGTCATCTAATTCGACAAGACAGAAGTCAGTCGCCGCGTCTGCTGCCCGAAAAATCGCTCCAGTGTTAAATTGACTCAAATCGCCATCGCCAACCTGGCCGCTCGCTGCAGACCCCGGCGTTCGACAGGTGCTGTTTTCAAAATTCCAGTAGACCACCATGGAAGCAGCATTCGCGACCGTCACATCACAGTGCGCCGCAGTCAGGAAATAGGGAACAAGGTCTCCGTTCACATTGTTGAGCAAAGTCCCGGAACACGCATCAACTCCACCCAAGGTATATGCACCAACGGACCTAATCTGATCCCGCATTCCATCAATCAAAGCTCCAACTCCACCTGGAAGCGTCGTGCCATCGCAAATCACATCGATATTACAAGAAGCTGACGTGTCTCCGCCAATTTTGGTATCCTTCGCGGACTTTGGCCTGAATCCACGAAATCCGTGACTCACCTGAGCCAACTCAAGTTTTAAATCATCAACCGCTTCTGTCGGAATAATTGCCTCAATAACGATCTCATCGCCTCGAACGATTGGCGTCCAGAGCTGCTGATGCGCTTTGTTATCCCTAGAAGTAAAGGCTCGATACGTCGGAGTAGCCTCGTTTTCAGGAGCAAAAATTCGCAACTGACCTCCATTCGGCATCACATACTTCGAGAATCCCAAGTTCAGCGAAACCGCTTCAGGGGATGTGATCTGAAGCCTCCATTTTTGAACCGTCCCAAGGTCTTCCCATTTTCCTGAATTTTTGGGCGACAAATTGACTCTCTCGCCCGTGGCAAAACGGAAAACTCCCGCAGGAACGGCTTTATCGGCCTTTTCCGAAAGCTCCTCGATGGAAGAAACTTGTTTTGGCAAAATGATCGACTCCCTGCCCGCTTCAACCCGCGGTGTCTTTGCTGAACCCACACTGGAATTAACCATCGTATCGCCTGCAAAATCAGGTTTCTGATCTGCCTGAGACATATCCGTCGCCTGCTGATCAGCGCCATTGGGAGCAGTAACAGTCTTCGTCAGATCGCCCCCAACAAATACCCAGCCAATCGCAATAGCCAAAACAGCTACAATGCTCCCTAAGATCAAAATTCGAATTCGTGTCATATCTCGTGTTTCAGCACCTCGCCTTCCCGCAGGGAGCTACTGTTGTGAATTGTCGTAATTCCCCTGCTTGTGACAGGAGAAAGCGGTGATTCTTATCAACTTGGACGAGAAAGTCGACCCTCTTTGTCACAGTCCGGAAACAATCGCTCAAGATCGAACCGGATTCTGGGTTTGAAGCAGAAATTGACTTGGTGTGGCAACAACGAAACTGCAATGGTTTCGCATTGATGCTGGATTTCTGATTCCAAAAATGAAACGATCAGCCCATTCAACTGCCTATGAAAACGCGCCGCCAATTCCTCGCTTCATCCACAACAACCACCGCCGCTGCGCTTGGTTTAACCGGTTGCCAAAAGCCTGATGAACCAGGATTCATTGATGCGCATGTCCACGTGTGGACACCGGACACCAAGCGATATCCGATCGCTCAAAAATACACCGTTGAGCAAATGAAGCCGCCGAGCTTCACTCCGGAAGAGTTGTTTGCCCATTCGAAGCCTGCTGGAGTTTCACGAGTCGTTTTGATTCAAATGAGCTTTTACGGGTTCGATAATTCCTACATGCTGGACGCAATGGCGGCGTATCCCGGAGTGTTTGGGGGTGTCGCTGTGATCGATGAAAATGCTCCCGATGTTAAGGCGACGATGCTGGAACTTGCCAAGTCGGGCGTGCGCGGGTTTCGAATTCGGTCGACCCGGGCCAGTGCCGAAACCTGGCCCGACTCAAAAGGCACGGTCGAAATGTGGGAAACGGGAGCCGAGCACAATCTATCGATGTGCCTTCTTGCTGATCCGGACTCTCTACCCGCTGTCCTCGAAATGAGCCGGAAGTTTCCCGAAACACCAATCGTGATTGATCATTGCGCGAGAATCGGCGTCAGCGGCTCCATCGAACAAAGTGATTTGGACGCGCTGCTCAAATTGTCCGATCAGGAAAACGTCAGCGTCAAGACCTCGGCCTTTTATGCCCTTGGAAAGAAAGCGGCTCCTTACGAAGATTTAGGGCCGATGATCAAGCAGCTGCGAGACGCCTACGGAGCGAACCGTTTGATGTGGGCAAGCGATTGTCCGTATCAAGTGGTCCGCGGGCATACCTACGAAAATGCCATCGCGCTCGTTCGGGATCGTCTCGATTTCCTGACCGCCGAAGATCGCGAATGGATGCTGCGCAAAACTGCGGAATCCATTTTCTTTTAATGCTTATCGTCTTTTAATGCTTATCGAAAATTCATGACGACTTCGCGATAGAATTCCGCCGCGAATTCGACCTGATCGATCTCGACAAATTCAATCGCAGCGTGCGCTTGATCGATCGAGCCAGGTCCGAAAATGATACTGGGGATTCCTGCGCGCGACAGCTTCGTGGCGTCACAGCCAAATGGAACGCCAACCGTTTCGGGATTGCCTCCCAACTCTCCCAACGTCATTTTTGACGCTTGGACAATGGCTTCGCTTTCGGCCGTTTCCATTCCTTCATCGACCAAATCCGGTGACTCCATCGAAGCATCGAGTCCTGTAAAAAGCTCACGATATTCAGCGAGAACCGCTTCTCCCGTTTCCCCCGGCTGCATTCGCCGGTCGAGGGTAATCTGACAACGGTCCGGCACAATATTGACCTGAGTTCCACCCTCGATCGTCCCGACACAACACGTTGCCGGGCCTACCAATGGATGACTATTTTCAGCGAGTCGTAAGTTATCTTTTTCAATCAAATCCAACACTCTCGCCATCTCATGAATCGCACTTTCCCCCAAGTGAGGCTTCGCGCTATGAGCCGCCTTTCCATGAGTCGTAATTCGCCATCGAAGGACCCCTTTGTTTGCCCGGACAATTAGATTCTCTGTTGGCTCGGCCACAATCGCCGCGTGGGCTTCCGGCAATTCATCGATCAAACTTAGCACCCCGCGATAGGCATTTTCCTCATCAATAACAGCCGCCAACCAGACTTCGCACGGCGGGTTCTCAATTCGCGAGACCGCATCCATCATCGCCGCGAGGCCACACTTCACATCGACCGCTCCCCTGCCGAATAATTTGCCGTCACGAATAACCGGATCAAACGGTTCTACTGTCATTCCCCCAGTTGCCACCGTATCCATGTGGGCTTCCAACACGATCCTTCGATTGGGATTCTGGCCAGGTATTCGTGCAATCACATTCGGCCGACCCGGTAAAACTTCGTTCTCCCACACGTCGATATTCCGCTCTTCAAAAAAACGCCGGACCCACGTCGCGACATCCCTTTCACCCGGCCCACCCCACTCGGGATTGACGCTATTGATCCGAACCAATTCGGAAAGAATATCAATCACGCCCATTTTTTCAGAATCGTTACGAGGTTATCAATGTCACTCATTTGATTGTATCCATGAACCGCCACGCGCAAACGACCGGCTTGGCGCATCACGTGAATATCCTCCGCGAGCAAAGCCTCGCTAATCTCCTCGTCTCGCTCGTGTTGGAAAGCAACGATGCCAGCAGGATTATCCGATTGAAAAGGAGTCATCGTTTTTATCCCTAGTACTTTTAATTGCGAATGAAGTTCAGCGACGATCGGATCCGCATGGCTGGCAATCTTATCGATCCCAACGCCATTCAGATAATCCATCCCCGCTCGCAGCGCATAGATCGCGGGAAAGTTCGGCATTCCCACCGCAAAACTCGCCGCACCCGACACCGGGTCAGCAGTTTCAAAACGATCATTATCAAACGCGTTTTTGATATGAAACCATCCGCCCGCATGAGTTGTCAGCCGTGCCGCCGACTTCTCAGAAACAGACACCACACAGCCCCCATGAATGCCAAGAATCCATTTGTGAGTGCTCGAAATCAGACAATCAGCATCGAGACAATCCAACTCAACTCGCCCAAAACACTGCGTCACATCCACTGAGAGAATCGCATTTGGAGCCCGTTCCCGAACCCGATCCCGGAAAGACGCCCACGGAATTCGATAGCCATTTAGAAAACTCACCAACGACACCTGAACCAATTTCGTTTTTTCCGATAGTAAGCCGATCAGGCGATCCAATTCCAAAACGCCATCGTCGTTCTCCCACAGCCGAACTGATGGACCATCCGGGGAGCTGATCCACGGCGTTGCCCCTGCCGGGAAATCCAAATCAGATATCACCACTTCATCTGCGGCGTTGAGCTGAAGAGCAGAGGCCAGAAGATTGTAGGCTTCCGAAGAACAGGAACAAAACGCAACCTCCTCCGGAGTCCGCTTCAACATCCCGGCCGCCACTTCCCGGCATTTCTCCAACTCGGAAAAGTGAAAATCGCGGCCTTTCATCCCCATCGATTTATCCCTCCAATACGTTTCCAGCGCTTCATGAACCGCAACGGGGGGAATACTCTCAGCCGCGGAATTCAGATAGACCTTGTTTTCCAGCGACGGAAAATCTTTGCGACGACTTTCAGATGAGAGCATGAGGTAATCTGATCTGGGTGGTCATGGTTTGCAAATTACGAATCCCAACGCAATAGGCTTCAACAAGACAGATTCCCGCCATTGGATTTGAAAGAAAATCCGATAGTTTCCCACATGCCTCCCATTCGTACTTTTCTGTTTGCCGCTATCGTTTCCAGCCAGTTCTGCCTGGCAGATGAAAACTGGCCGGTCTGGCGTGGGCCCCGCGGAGATGGGACGGTTGAAAACGCTCCCAATCTACCAACCGCCTTCGACATCACGACGGATACGGTTTGGAAAACTCCCATCGACGGAATTGGCCACGCGTCGCCAATCATTTGGGAAAACCGGATTTTTCTCGTGTCCGCAAATGAAGAAAAAGAAACGCGCTCACTGATTTGCCTTGAACGCACATCCGGAAAAATACTGTGGGAAAAGGTGGCTCTGAAAACACCCTTCGAGGGCATTCATCGTTTGAACTCCCGGTCTTCCAGCACCCCCGTCACGGATGGAAAAACAGTGTTTGTCAGCTTCCTCGATGAATCAGAGATGTATGTCGCCGCCTTTGATTTCGAGGGCAAAAAGTTGTGGGAGAAACGCCCTGGAGTTTTCTCGAGCAAACACGGCTACTGCTCGTGTCCCATTTTGTGGAACGGAAAAGTCATCATCAATGGCGATCACGACGGCGATGCCTACATCGTCGCGCTCGATCAAAAAACCGGTGACGAAATCTGGAAAACCGATCGCCCTAACAAAACCCGAAGTTACTGCACTCCCATTATTCGGAAAATCGGAGATCGCACTCAGATGATTCTTTCCGGTAGCATGTCCGTTGCCAGTTACGATCCCGACACTGGGAAACAGCATTGGGTCATTGATGGCCCGACCGAACAGTATGTCGCCTCACTGGTCTACAATGAGCAGCTGAATCTGCTCTTTCTTACTTGCGGTTTTCCCGAGAAACACATGCTGGCGATTGACCCGTCCGGAAGCGGAAACGTAACGGATACGCACGTGAAATGGCGTCACACCGCGGGTGCCAGCTACGTTCCCAGCCCGATTGCGATTGGCGACTATTTTCTCGTAGTGGCTGATAATGGTGTGGCGAGTTGCTTTGATGCAAAAACCGGCGAGCGCTTTTGGCGCGAACGCCTCCTCCCGAAAGAAGCGGGTGACCCCGGACACAGCGCTTCGATGATTTCCGCAAATGGACTCGCTTATTTCACGGCAGACTCAGGCTACATCACCGTGGTAAAGCCGGGACCCGAACTCGAAATCGTAGCGCAAAGCCAGATCGGCGAGGAAGTCTATGCATCGCCAGCCATCTTCGGAAACCAACTCTTCATCCGCGGCGAAGAAAACTTGTTTTGCATCGGAAAATAGAAGTCCCATTATTCAACGTTATGAAAAATTCAAGTTCCCCATTGATGGCCACGTTTCATCGATTTTTCGAACGTACCCTATTGGTTCATCGAACCTACCCTATTGGATCGAAAATTTCCGGCCGCGCGCTTTTGCTGATGACCGGCGCAGTGATGCTTTTCACGGCTTTAGCAGAAAAAGCTCGTTCAGCTGAGAAACCAAATATCATTTTAATTCTGGCGGACGACATGGGGCCGGGAGAACCCAGCTACGCAGGTGGACTCGTTCCAACCCCCGCCCTGGACTCCATGGTTAAAGAAGGCATGAATTTTACAGATGCTCACACGAGTTCATCCGTTTGTACGCCAACTCGTTACGGAATTCTCACGGGAAGATACAACTGGCGAAGCAGGCTCAAAAAAAGCGTTCTGATTTCCGTAGACGCACCTGCACTGATGGATCCCAATCGATTGAACTTGCCTCAGTTCATGCGTGATTCCGGCTATAACACAGCCTGCATTGGCAAGTGGCATCTCGGTGCTGACTGGGTCGCAAAAGAAAGGAAAAGTGATTCAGACAAAAAGAAAAAAGACTTTGGATCGTGGAGCGTCGACTATACCAAGCCCTTCAAAAACGGGCCTCTCGATGTCGGGTTTGATGAAGCTTTCTTCATTCTTTCCTCTCTCGATATGCCTCCCTACACATATCTTCGGAACAACAAGACGGTAACGATTCCGACGATCGACCGTGGTTTTCCTCACAACGAATACAACGATTACCAGCGTATCGGCGCTGCTGCTGAAAACTTTGATGCCAGCGAATGCCTCGCTGATTGGGCATCCGAATCGCGCGCCTATATCAAAAAACAAGCTGCTGAAGAATCCGCCAAACCATTTTTCCTCTACCTCCCCCTAACATCGCCACACACGCCCATCACTCCGGGCAAAAAATTTAAGGATCGTTACAAGGAATACAGCTGGTATGCCGATTTCATGGCTGAGACCGACTGGGTGGTCGCCGAGGTTTTGGAACAGCTCAAAGCATCTGGAGTCGATGAGAACACGCTTGTTATTTTCACGTCAGATAACGGCTTTGCTCCTTATGTCGAGATCCCCAAAATGTTCGACGCTGGCTACAAACCGTCCGGCCCCTACCGTGGTTCAAAAGCCACAATCTACGAAGGCGGCCATCGCGTTCCATTTCTGGTGCGCTGGCCTGCAAAAGTTGAAGCAGGTAGCGAATGCGACACGACCATTTGCACCACTGATTTCTTCGCCAGCTTCGCCGACATTCTCGGACGTTCTGAAGAAATCCCTGCAGATGCGGCAGAAGATTCGTTTTCATTTTTTCCATCAATGAAAGGTGAAACGGGCGCCATCCGCCCCTTCACGATTCATCATTCGATCTCCGGAAAATTCTCCATTCGAAAAGGCGACTGGAAGCTGCTGCTTTCAAAAAATGCTGGCGGAGGCTGGGCACTGCCCTATGAAAAATCTCTCAAAACGCCTGCGGACCTTGTTCAACTCTTCAATTTGAAAGACGATGTTGGAGAACGAAACAACCTCGAGAAAACGCACCCTGAAAAAGTAGAGGAGCTGGTCAATGATCTGGCCGGTGCTCTTCGAAATGGTCGCACCACTCCGGGGGAAAATCAGTCCAACGAAGGCTGGCCGTTTCTCGATAAACCGATCATGGAAGTATTTCCTCAACTCGCCGAATAATGCCTCGCGCGATGTCTTTGCCAGTGAAACCAATGAACATCCGATTTCTGCTTCCCCTGCTGGCAATTGCAGCCTGCGCCGAAGACACCATCGACAAGCCGCTACCTCCCGAAGAAGCAGCCGCATCAATGATCGTTCCGGAAGGGTTTTCCGTAACTCTGTTCGCAGGAGAACCGGATGTTGTCCAACCGATCGATTTTTGTATCGATGACCGAGGACGTTTGTGGGTCTGTGAGGCTCTAAGTTATCCAAAACACACGGATCAACCCGCCGGCGATCGGATCACGATTTTTGAAGACACCGACAATGACGGAAAACACGACAAGCGCACCGTTTTCTACGATAAGCTGAACTACGTGACAGGCATTGAAGTCGGCTTTGGCGGGGCGTGGGTCATGTCGCCACCTCACTTTTATTTCATCCCCGACAAAGACGGCGATGACATTCCCGACGGCAAGCCGGAAGTGGTGCTCGATGGATTTGGAAACCATGCCAATTCGCACAATCTCGCAAACGGTTTCGAATGGGGGCCGGACGGCTGGCTCTACGGAACTCACGGCCGCACCAATTGGTCGATGATTGGAAAGCCCGGCACACCGGAATCAGAACGAACTCGATTTGATGGCGGCGTGTGGCGGTTTGATCCGGTAACGCGTGAATGGGAATCCTTTTGTGATGGAACAACCAACCCGTGGGGAATCGACTGGGATGAAAGTGGCGAAGCTTTCATGACGAATTGTGTGAACCCGCATTTGTTTCACGCCATTCAAGGCGCCCATTACGAACCGTGGCGTGGAAGACAATCAAGCCAACACGCTTACCAACGAATCGAGACGATCGCGGATCATCTGCATTACGCTGGAGAAAACCACGCGAAATTTGATTCCGATGAAACCCGCGACCTCGGTGGCGGTCATGCGCACTGCGGTGTTCTGGTTTATCCGAAAACCGGCCCCTGGCCCGAACCGTTTCGGGGCACGGTTTTCATGAATAACATTCACGGTGATCGGATCAATGTGGATCTGTTATCGCGAAAAGGCAGCGGCTACACCGCGAGTCACGGTCCGGATTTAATGAAATCGAAAGACCCGTGGTTCATGGGTGTCGCTCTTCAGCTCGCACCAGATGGTTCCGTTTACGTGAGCGATTGGTCGGACACGGGAGAATGTCACAGCACTCGAAACACGCAGAAAGCGACCGGCCGGATTTTTAAAATTAGCTACGGAAAACCTGAGATGCCGCAGCTTGAACTGAATGACAGGTCCACGCCGATACTTACAAAGTTGGCTGTCTCTGACAATCGGTTCATCGAACGTCACGCACGTAGAATATTGTGGGAACGATCCGAAGGATTTGGCAATCAAACAGAATCTGATCGCCGAACCAATCCTGTCGAATTGCTAAAAACGAAATTTGAGTCAGCAAATTCAGAGGCAGAAAAACTCAGAGCACTGTGGGCGTTACGCTGCGGCGGCCGTGTGGATGATGAATTCTTATTTACGCTTCTTTCATCCGAATTCGATTCGATCAGAGCGTGGTCGATCCGACTTTTGTGCGAAACGAACGATCGTGGGCCGCTGAATGAAGGACACCTCAACAATGCAATTCGAAATCAATTACTTTGGATTGCAGGACACGAAGAATCTGACCGAGTGATTCTCAGCCTAATTTCTGGAGCGATGAGAATGCCGATCGACGATCGTTGGGAGATTTTTGAAGAATTCGCATGGCGTGAGTTGAATCCTGAAGATCAAAATCTGTTGCTCATGCTGTGGTATGGGATTGAAGGCATGTTCCAAGAAGCGCCCGAATCGTTTAGCAATTTTGCAGCCTCTCCAAATCCGTTGATTCGGCAATTCGTTTCGCGGAGAGTTGCGTCCGAGCTCGGTTTACGCACGGAGCTCAACAAACTTTTGCGCCTTCATATGAGAAGCGGATATGGGGAGCAAAAAGCCGTTTTCGAAGGGATTTTGGAAGGCCTTGAAGGAGTCCGGAATGTGGAAGCCCCTGAAGATTGGGAAATGATTAAGGACTTTGCATCGAGAGATCCTGATCCCGATGTGATGAAGAAAGCTATTCAATTGGCTTTGATTTTTGATGACCCTAAAGCGCTCAAAAGCCTAAAATCCAATGTGAACAATTCTGAAATTCCAGATGAATCCAGAATCGATGATTTGAATTTATTGCTTCAGAATCGACCTGACGATTTGGATCAATTGCTATTGGAGCTAATTGAAGATCCAGCAGTTCAAGCCACCGCCATTCGCGGGCTCGCAAATTTCAAAAATCCTGACACGCCTGTCAAAATCCTCGAAATTTATCCGATTTTAAAATCGAAACAGGATGCATTACAGACGCTGGCATCGCGTGCGAACTGGGCTTCGCAGCTGCTCGACGCGGTCGAATCGGGAGACATACCGCGCACGGATCTAACTGCTTTCACCGCGCGGCAAATCGTGAATTTGAAAGATGAAACGCTTACGAAACGGATCGCTAAACTCTGGGGTGAATTGAAATCGTCTTCGGCTGAAAAGAAAAAACAAATGGCGGCGTTTCGGAAAAAGCTGACACCGGAATCGATTAAGAAGTCTGATCCAAAAGCGGGGCGCGGGCACTTTCAAAAACTGTGCGCGAGCTGCCACCAACTTTTCGGTGAAGGTGGTGAAGTTGGACCTGAATTGACGGGATCGCAGCGGAACAATCTGGATTACTTGCTGGAAAATTTGATCGACCCAAGTGCATCGGTTTCGAAGGATTTTCAAATGCAGATAATCGAAACAGTGGACGGTCGGCTTGTCTCGGGTTTTGCGGAATCGGAGAATGAAACAGCGGTGACGATCCGTTCGATCAACGAGAAAATCGTCATTCCGCAAAATGAAATCAAAACTCGCACGGTTTCCGGGGTTTCAATCATGCCCGAAGGTTTGCTAACGGTGCTTTCAACGGACGAAATCCGCGAGTTGATGGCCTATTTAGCAAGTCCGACGCAGGTGAAATAATAGCGGCAATTGATTGGTGAAATGAAACAAGGCCTTTATTTGCACCTTTTCTAATCGCCAATCGCCCATTACAAATTTCTCCCCAAAAATGCCCGCCTTCATCTTCGCCATCTTCCTCAGTGCGTTCCTGCTTTTTCAGGTTCAGCCAATCATTGCACGCTATATTTTGCCTTGGTATGGCGGCTCTCCTGCAGTGTGGACGACATGCATGCTGTGTTTTCAAGTCGGGCTTTTGGCAGGGTATGGTTACGCGCATTTACTGGTTTCAAAATTCCGCGACAAACCCAAAACACAGGTGATCATTCACCTTTCTCTGTTAGCTATTTCGTTTTTACTGCTGCCGATCACGCCCTCGGAAGCCCTCAAACCAACGGGTTCCGGGAACCCCATTGGCGGGATTGTTTTGCTGGTCGCAACGACGGTTGGTTTGCCGTATTTGGTGATTTCTGCATCAGGGCCGCTGCTTCAATCATGGTTTGGCCTCGCGAGCGGCGGCAAGTCTCCGTATCGACTTTACGCCATTTCAAACTTGGGGTCGCTGCTGGGATTAATCAGCTACCCGTTTCTTTTTGAACCCCTGCTGGGCCTGTTTCAGCAAACAACCGCGTGGTCGATCGGCTACGGGTTTTACGGATTATTGGCAGCACTGTGCGGTTGGATTTTGTGGAAAAAAGTGCCGGCGCTGGAAGTCAAAGCAGCCGAAAAATCAGACCCGCCTCCATTGAAAAGGCCGCTTTTTTCGGATCGGTTTTTATGGGCGGCCTTCGCTGCATGCGGATCCGTCGCATTGCTCGCAATCACGAACCAAATGTGCCAGGACGTGGCAGTGATTCCGTTTCTATGGGTCTTACCGTTGAGCCTTTATTTGACCACTTTCATCATCGCGTTCGACGCCTCGCGCTGGTATTGGCGCCCATTCTGGATTCCTGCCATGATCATTGCCGTGGGCGGCCTGGTGTGGCTGATCAATCAAGACTACGCCGACGGAGAAGTGCATTTGATTTTCCAAATCGGAATCTATTGTGCTGCTCTTTTCACCTGTTGCATGGTTTGTCACGGCGAGATGGTGCGGCTAAAACCAGACCCACATTACCTGACTGCATTTTACCTGGCGGTTGCGCTGGGCGGAGCCATTGGCGGCCTTTTCGTCAGCTTCGTCGCACCGGCGATTTTTAATGCCTACCACGAACTCCATTTCATTTTACTCCTCATTTTCAGCCTGCTTGCGTGGGTACTTTTTCGAAGTAAAAAATCGACGAATGAGCCGCGAGAAACGCACCTCGGGTTCCTACCCGGTTGGATCATTGTGATGCTGTTGCTCGCCGGAGGTTTGGCGAAACACGTGATTATCCAGAAGGAGGGAACCATTAATTCACGACGTGGATTTTACGGAGTGCTTACCGTAGGCGAAGGCGGTGTCGCTGAAGATAGCGAAACTGACCACTACAAGCAGCTTTACCACGGAAGAATCAGCCATGGGCGCCAGTTCATGGACGAGCCCTGGATCGATTGGCCCATCACCTATTACACAAAAGGCAGTGGTCCGGACACGGTTTTCAAATTTCACCCGGCACGAGCAAAACCCCCGACCGAGCCGATGAAATTTGGATTTGTCGGACTGGGCGTCGGGACGATGGCGGCCTTCGCGGAGAAGGGAGATACGGTCCGCGTTTATGAAATCAATCCCCAGGTGGAAGACATCGCCCGGGAACATTTTTTCTACCTCGACCACACCGAAAAACGAACTGGGAAAGCACCGGAAGTCGTTCTCGGTGATGCTCGAATTATGTTGGAACAGGAATTCGCCAACGACGACATTCAAAATTACGATGCGCTGTTTGTCGATGCGTTCAGCGGTGATTCCGTCCCCATCCACCTGCTTACGGAAGAAGCCTTCATGCTTTATTTTAAGCACTTGAAACCCGATGGCGTCCTCGGCATTCACATTACGAATTTACACCTCGATCTCAGTGATCCCGTCCGGGTGTTGGCTGAAAAATTCGGCTACGAAGCTCATCTCGTCGTAGAAGATTCAGGCGACTTCCACACCAACTATTCGGAGTGGGTTTTGATCTCAAAGAATCAGGAATTCCTCACCAACGCGATGGTCGCGGGATTGTTTTACGAGTGGAATAGGGAAGAGCCGAAGCCAATTCTTTGGACCGATGATTACAGCAATCTGGCTCAGGTCGTCATGTGGGGCGAAGTCGGAGACGCCTTCAAAAAAATATTCAGTTGGGATAAAGCATCGGCAGAATAAATTCTCACCACATGACTTTTTCAAGGCTGGCACGAGACTCTGAATCCAGTGCTGCCATCGAATCGATTTCGTAGCGATTGCCCATGCTGTCGCGAATGACGAGGCGATCTCCGCCGTCCAGAACGGTCACATTCTTACCTGGCTCTTTGAGATTGAAGAAACGGTCTCCGCGATTCGTTTTGACCTTCAGATGACGGTGCCCATGGCTCACAAAACTATCGTCGACCGCTTCAATTGGATTGATCTGATACCGCATCGCCAAGGCATCGCGAGCGACCTCACGCAAGGCGTCATCAAGAGCGGGGTCTTCAATTGAATTCAGCCAGCCGATTTCATCTTTAGATTTCAAATCGAGAATCGAGATTTCACTCTCCCGTGCGGAAACCGGCCGTGCATCCGCAAGCCGAACCTCAACGGGTTCAGCATCATCGACCGTCGCAAAAACGGAATCTTGTTGGCGGGAAAGTATGATCATTTTTCGGTCGCCACGAACATACCCTATTGATTCGTTCCGCAATGGTCGCAAGCTCCGGCCTTCGTCCAGCAAGCTGGACAGGCCCACGAATCAATCGGGAACAACTTCGCAAACTCGTTTTTCCAGTTTGGTTCGTGAAGCTCGCACGATCAAACCCTGTTGATTCGTTGACTCAACCCTATTGGAACGTGAAACTCGGACATGCGCTTGATTCTATTTTTACTCGGGATGATTCCGGCTTTTGTGTTCGCTGCGGACAAACCAAATGTCATCTTTTTCATGGCCGATGACATGGGGATGGGAGATACGAGCGCGTATCAGGATTTCACAGGGAATGCGGATGACGTGCAGATCGCGACGCCAAGCATGGAACGGCTCGCGGCGATGGGAATGCGCTTTACGGATGCTCACACGCCTGCTTCACGCTGCTCACCGACGCGCTACGGATTGATGACCGGTCGTTATCCGTGGCGTAACCGACTGAAATACTGGGTGCTTTTTGGGGTGCAAGGCGACCCGATGATTGAGCGAGATCGCCCGACTTTGGGAACGCTTTTTCAGGACAATGGATATGCCACCGGGATGTTCGGAAAATGGCATGTAGGGCTGCGCTATCGGAATTCCGAAGGAAAACCAGCAGATGGCTGGGAAGACGCGGATTTGACGCAACCCATGTTCGATACCCCGGCAGATCACGGTTTTGAAGTGGTGAAATTTACGTCGCGATCGCATGGGACGTCGGGACCTTCACTGAAAGGGAAATCGAAGAATGGGCCGACGCAAAATCGGGGACCAGGGCACATTGATGGTCGGAAAATCGTCGGCGCAACGGGAAATGGCAAGGAGCTCGTTTCAGAGGGGCCGGATGTTTATGATCTGAACGAGCTGGGTGGGCGGCATTCGGACAATGCGATGGCGTTTTTGAAAGAGTCGGTGGCGAAATCGAAGCCGTTCTTTTTGTATTATCCATCGAATTCAAATCACGGTCCCTACACGCCAGATTCCGAAATTGGCGGCGTCCCCGTCGCAGGTGCGGCGAAGAATAAAGCGGGGGTTTTGATGAATGTTCGGTCGGATTATATTTATGAAAACGATGTCGCGCTCGGACGCTTGCTGGACTTTCTCGAAGCGGAAGACGACCCGCGAAATCATGGCAAGAAGCTGATTGCAAATACGATTGTTGTTTTCACAAGTGACAACGGAGCGGAGATCAAAGCCAAGTTTGCGACGGGTCCCTTTCGCAGCCATAAAGGCTCGTGTTATGAAGGCGGGCATCGGGTTCCTTTTCTTGTGTCGTGGCCCGATGGCGGGATTCCAGCGGGGAAAACGAACGATTCACTGATTGGCCTGATCGACATGTTTGCGACGCTTTCTGAGGTGACCGAGTCGAAGATGCCGGATTTATCAGCTGGTAAAAAAGGCGGCGAAGACAGCGGCTCGGTGCTGGCTGCATGGAAAGGTCAAACGATCGCGGGGCGACCGCAGTTTTACAGCGATCACAACGAAGCGAAGAAAACAGACCCTGCGGTTTTGGCGTTCCGGTTGGACGACGAAAACGGGAAATGGAAGGGATTTTTTGATGCGGCACTCGTTCGCCACGGCAAGGTAAACGTGATGGAACTCTATGATTTGGCGACCGATTCGAAGGAGGAAAATAATCGGGTGAGCGATCCCAAATTAGCGGAATTGATTTCCAAAATAAAAGCAGCGGCGCTGCATCATCGAAATTCAGGCGGCCACCGAATGACGGCGATTTCGGGTGATGAACGAGAGGAGATCCGATTTGATGGCGAGACCGGCCTGACGACAAAGTTCTCGGGAATTTCGAAATCAAAATTCAACCGTGGCGGCGTGACAGTGACGATTGAATCGAGCACGGGCAAAAATTTCTCTCCCAATGAACGCGGCCTTGGAATTGAAGGCGGAACATTCAATCAAGTCGATGATGGCGAAGCGATTCTAATCTCCTTCGATCAGGATGTAATAGTGGATTCAGTCGGCATCACCGCAGGGATCGGCGTTTGCGGCGGGTTTTACAGAGTGGGAGAAAAAGGTGCGCCATTGGCAATCTATTGCACCGATGCCGACATCGACGAAAAAGACCAAAGCGGTGTCTTGAGTGATATCGGCGTTCTGAAAAAGGGCACCGTTTTGAGACTGGATTCAAGTCCGCACTACGGGGTGGAAGTCGGCGGAAAATGGCGCCTGAGCAGTTTAGCCTTTCGACGGGTGGTGAAGTGAATCGGCTTCCTACTTCGATTCCACAATGCTATCGGCAATCGAACGCAAGTTTGCCAGCACGTCTTCCTTCAGCGGATCCACGCTGAGGACGGTGCCGCCGATGGCTTCGGCAATTGCTTTGGCCGCAGTTTGATCGAATTGCGGCTGGACGAATATCATCTTCACGTTTTCGGATTTCGCTTTTGCGATGATCTCGGTGAGTCGCTTTGGCTCGGGGCTCTTGCCGCCGAGCTGGATTGACTCCTGGGTGAGCCCGTAAGCGTTGGCGAAATAACCAAATGCTCCGTGATACACGTAAAATGACTGGCCTTTGAGCGGCTTGAGTTTCAGGGCCAAATCGTAGTCGAGCAATGTAATTTCAGTTTCGAGCGCTTCGGCATTTTTGTGAACGGCTCCGGAGTGATCCTCCCCCGCAACTCCCTCGAGAACGGCGTGAAAGATTTTCACCTGATTCATCAATAGCTCAGGCGAAAGCCAAATGTGGGGATCACTCTCGCCGGGCGCGTGGTTGTGACCTTCGTGATCGGCGTGAGAATCTAACTCCTCAGCGGCAGGTTTTTCGACGACAGGTTTTTCATCTTCATGTGCCGCATGGTCATGGCCTTCATGATCACCATGGTCATGGACGCAACTGAATTCGAGGAGTTCAATACCTTTGGTCAAATCAATCACCTTGAGATTCGGAGCACTGGTTTTCAGCGAGGCGATGAGGTCGGCTTCAAACGGCATTCCGACAGTAAAATAGACAGCGGCTTGATTGATGCGGGCAACTTGTTTCGGAGTGGGTGAGAAAAAATGGGGATCTTTCCCGACTCCAACGAGCGTTTCAATTTCAACGGCATCCCCAGCGATTCTTTTGACCAGACCGGTGTAGGGCGGCACGGGAACTACAACGAGCGGCTTTTCGGCGTGGTCATGCCCGTGCTCGGCATGCTCCTTTTCTCCGCAACCATTGAAAGACATGGCAACGACAAGGGCGAGACTGGCAGATTGAATTTTCATTTCGTAAACGCAATAAACTCGCAACAAGATCCGCCAAAAGCAATGCGAATATGAATGGCGTTCCTAAATAAGGTCTGTCAGCATCTACGGCGATGAGAAATATAATCGGACTCCTATTTTGCCAGGCGGCCGCAACAACCCACGGCAAAGACAATCGCTCGCTATGAGGGAACCGGTACCGCTACATCCGATACGCGGACGCTTCTGAAGAAGCATCGTATGACCACGATTCTGATCTGGGAAAATTTTCAGAAATTTTTGCCTGAAGAAAACGCAGCCCCTTCCCCTCAACCTTCAAAATCGAAAAAATAATTATGAGTTTTGCGGATATGACAAATTTTCTGCTTTGCTTTTGTGTCAAATTTACTCGCAAATATACCGCCTTCAGAATTCTCACATTTTTGGCATTTTTTTCTCGTCAGTCATCACGCAATCCCGTAAAATGGCACATTCATCTTTTTAAAATTAAAAACTCCATGCCCTCCCGATCACGTTTCCTTTCACCGAAATTCATTTCTTTGCTTTCTATTGGGCTCCTGGGCCTGTTTCAAGCAAATTCAATCGCCCAGGATATCAGCCTTCCCGGAGACGAAACTCCCACTGCGGCACCGACTGCTACTGACGAAGATGCTGCTCCTAAAAAGCAAAATCTAATTGGTCTCATCATGCAGGGCGGATGGGCGATGTTCCCTCTCTTTGCGATGCTTTTTGCAGTGATTGCCCTCGCTGTGTATCTCTTTATGGATATTTCCGCTAAAAACTTCAATCCCCCGGAATTAGTCGCCCGATTGGATCAAAGCATGTCCGAAGCCGATTTAGAAGGCACCTTGGCCACGGCAGAGGTCAGCCCAACCTGCCTTGGTCAGGTAACGCATGCTACGGTTGAGTACATCTGGGACCGTGGATACGAAACCCTCGATGGTGACACCATCTTCGATCTGATGGCAGATGCCTCTCAGGAATTCAACCGCAAGCGGGCTTCCGTTATCAACTGGTTCTCAGTTATTTCACAGGCCGCTCCAATGGTTGGACTTCTCGGAACCGTTTCCGGTATGATTAAGGCGTTCGGCACTTTGGCGAGCGGCGGTATGGGTGATCCATCCCTTCTTGCAGGTAACATTTCGGAGGCCCTGGTAACAACGGCCAGTGGTCTGGTGATCGCGATCCCGGCAATTTTTGGATACTTTTTCTTCCGCGACAAGTTGACTGGTGAAGTAGCAGCTGTTGAGAAAAACCTCAGCCGGATGCTCAACCATCTCCGTCGCCGAGTGGTTGAGATGGAAGGTGAAGAAGAAGCCCCTGAAGCAGGTGCTCCTCCAGCCCTCTAAAACAAAAATTACGAATCAATAGGGTTGGTTCATCGAACAAACCCTGTTGGATCGTGGAACTAAAAATCACCCTTTAAAATTTATGGCCCGAAAAGCTCGCAAAAGCGTGATAGGAACAGCAGATCCCAAGCTCGACATGTCTCCCATGATTGACTTGGTTTTCCTGTTGCTGATCTTTTTCATGATCGCGTCGACGATGATCACCTTCAAAAAAGATCCGAAGATCGTCATCCCGATCGCATCAGCGAGTATCAAGGCGAAGTTGGTTCTTCACCGGGTGATCGTAAATGTCTACGAAGACGGTTCGATTGGCGACGTGAATAGTAATCCTATGACGTTGGATGAACTCGAACAGAGAATGAGTCAAATGAAGGGCAAGCACGCAGATACCAAGCTGCATTTACGCTCTGACCAACGTGTGCCGCACAAGGCGGTGAAGGAGGTGATCGCAGCTTCAGCCCGCGGCGGAGTGAGTGAGGTCATTTTCTCCACTTACGTGAGGCCTTAATTTCTATTTTATAATTTCATGGGACGACGCAAATCCAGCAATCCATTCGCCGAAGAATCTGAGCCTGAACTCAGCATGTCACCGCTGATTGACGTCGGCTTCCTGCTATTGATTTACTTTTTGGTTACAACCACCCTTTCCAAACAGGAACTCGATTTGAACCTGCTCCTTCCGGGAGTTGCCAGCGTGGAAAGTGAACCGGTTAAAGTTGATCAGATGATGATCAAAATCGGGGGTGACTCGACCATTTCCATAAATGAAGAAGTGGTGGCTTCGAATCCCCTAGACCGTGAGCTAAAAGCTCTTTCGGATCGCTTAGCGAGCTACGCCGGCACCGCAAAACTCGCTGGTTCTGAAGCGATGGTTGTGATTGCTTGCTCCGATGAAGCCCCTGAGCAACGTTTTGTGGATGTCTTAAATTCCTGCGCAAAAGCAGGATTAAAAAACATCAGCCTCACTGAGTGACGCCTTAATAAGTAGAATTTTCTTTTTCAATCCCCCGAAATCCAATAACCCAAAAATATCATGCTTCTCACAGACCCTACCGTAGAAGAAAAAAACGGAAGCAAAAAGACAGTCGCAATCACGGTTGCCGTGGTTGTTCATGTCGTATTGCTTCTCATTTTTGCACTGATCGCAATCGTCGTTAATACCGAAGAAGAACCGGAGTTGATTGCCAAGGTGGTCGCCATCGGCCCTGAAGAGCAGCCGAAGATGAAGAAAAAGACGGTGATGAAGCAGGTAAAGCAAGCTTCGGCGGCCTCGGCGGCCTCACCAATTGCGAAAATGCTACGTGCCAACACCACCGCACGAATTGTAGCACCAAAGGTTACCCGCGTGAGCGATGGCCCACTTGGTTTGGGTGAAGGTGATTTCGGCGACGGATTCGGCGCAGGTAGTGGCGGAATGGGATCCGGAGCGTCATTTTTCGGAATGAAGACGTCCGGAAAACGATTCATGTTTGTGTTGGACCATTCAGCATCAATGTCCGGTCAACAGATCGAATTGCGTGACCGTGAGTTGGAAAAAGCGTTGAAGGCCCTTCCCGCGACGGTTCAATACAACGTCATTCTTTTCGCAGGCGGCTGCCTGTATGCGGGAAAAAGGATGGGGACTGACCAATGGCGGCGGCGGATTGAATTACTCGGTCACAGGACCAGGCGACAAAAGTTACCCGTTCAAAGGTAAGAGCGCTGGTGATTTTGAATTCGACGGACCAGATTCAGGATTGCCTAAATCAAAGTGGCTTCCTGCAACAAAACTGAATGT
>ERZ887851.841-NODE-841-length-28871-cov-7.219947_pt1 | contig 28871 bp, 24 predicted proteins | sample MGYA00521100_ERZ887851 | MGnify/ENA primary metagenome ERZ887851 (study PRJEB32303, sample SAMEA104408602) | aquatic metagenome | biome: Brackish water; feature: Pelagic; material: water | place: Baltic Sea | collected 2014-06-06T16:11:00 | depth 11,444 m ... | reverse complement strand
CTTTTTCTTGGCTACCTTCTTCTTAGCTGGCTTTTTAGCGGCCTTTTTCTTGGCTACCTTCTTCTTAGCTGGCTTTTTAGCGGCCTTTTTCTTGGCTGCTTTTTTAGCTGGCTTCTTAGCTACCTTTTTCTTGGTTGCTTTTTTAGCGGGCTTCTTAGCTACTTTTTTAGCTGGCTTCTTAGCTGGCTTCTTAGCTGCTTTTTTGGCTGGCTTCTTAGCGGGCTTCTTAGCTACACGTTTTGCTGCGGCTTTTTTGGCCTTGCGCGGTGCGGCTTTCTTCTTAGCGGTCTTTTTTTTGGCTGCCATAGTGGTATTGTATTATACTGTTTGTTAGGGTAGTTGGAATCCGAAGGTCTGCTGTTTAGGGCATGTTAGTTTTTGCGGATGTTTGTTGTTAGATTGTTTTATTTAATCAGAGATAACTTTTAAAAGTTAACTGCATCGTAAACGTAAACTCTCTTTATAGATGACAATGCTCTAACAGATTGGTTTGGTCAAGGAGGGAATTAAACTTTTGCAAAGTATTTTTTAAAATGATGTCGCGTGTTTTGATTCGTTACGAACCTTTTTTGACATTACTGTTAGGTCGTTTGAATGTTGGAGATAGATTTTCTAGTGCGATCCAAAATTCTTTGTCCGCCGGATGGCCGTTAAATAAAATTTTTCCTTCCGGTGATATAATGACCATGGTGGGGATATCTCTTACTCGTAATAGGCTGCTGAGTAATTTTTTGTTAGATTCAATGAGCCATGCGCATCGAGCTTGTGAGGCATCCTCTTTGCGGATGATCTCTGCGTCTTGAATCATGTCCGGGTATTGGCCTGTTAAGATAGCTAAAACGGGAATGTTGTTTTGATGGCATGTCTGGGTTGTGATGACGAAATCAGGTAGGTTGACCTGTATCTCTTGGCTCATGGGGTTCCAGAAGTAGAGGATGATGGCTTTTCTGCCCTCCATATGCTGAGCTAGGGTGGCTAATTGGCCGTCTATTTGAGATTTCAGTGATTGAGTGAGAGTGAGTTTGATTGACTGCATAGCTTCCTCTAGCTGGAGCCTTTCTATGTGTGGGCCGAAGGCCTGTGCTTGCCGGGGGCTTAGCCAAAATGCTTCGGTAATATGTTTTTTGAAGTCTCCCTTGTTGTTTTTTTCGAGTGCTGCCAGTGCCTGGCCATAGTGAATGATTGCTAGCCAGTCATCCTTGAGTGCGAATACCTCTGAGTGATTAGGGTCAAAGCTGTCACGTTTCTCGTTGAGCTCTGGTGCCATGGCGGCAATGGCGGCGTTGTCGCCAAGATCAATGAGGTTGAGAAAACGTGCCTCGAGTAAAACTTGGGGATGGACGTCTGCTTGTTTAGCCTCTTTGAGGGCTGTTGCAAATTCGTCTTGTCCTAAGGTGGCGAAAAGTTTTTCCAACGCAGCCTCTCTGTCCTTGCTTGCTTGTGTGTCAGTTGAGCTATCAATTTCGAGGGGGGCTGGATTTTCAAGTGCGATCACATAGGTTCCTAATATGAGGCAGAGCAATAAAGATTTCATAACGCGAATTTTGAAGTGCTTGATGCTAAAATACCAACACTAAAAAAGCGGACGACCTGTTACAGGATCGTCCGCTGAATAAATCAGATGATGATAGCTTCGAGCGCAGCGTTAGTTGCTGGGGATGTTTAATTGTTGCCCAATTCGAATCGTTGTACTGCTAAGTCCGTTGGCGGACTGGATGGCCTCGACGCTGGTGCCGTTTTTGCGGGCGATACCCCAGAGGCTGTCGCCTGATACTACAGTGTAGGTGGTGCTATCGATTGGCGCGGGCGGGCTATCGAGTGTGTTGGAAGGAACTAAGCTAGGAGCTGCTGCAGGAGCAGTAGGGCTACCAGCCTGATTAATAGCGGGGAGGGTTTGGTATGGGTTGTTCTCTGGAGATGCTGGCGCCGCTGGGGCTTGGGGGTAGCTGCCTAGCTCACCACCAGCGCGAGGAACTCCGTATGGGTTGGCTGCGCCAGATGGCCCTGGATTGTTGCTCTTCCAATTACTGTATCCAGAGCCCGTGGAGCAGGAAATAAACAGAAGAGGGGTAAGGCAAGTTGCGATAAGCAGTAGAGTAGCTGTTTTCATAATGGAATAGTATGGTATGTCAGGTTGAGATGATCATTAATTTTCACCCTCTCTTTCATTAACATGCGGATGAGTTTTGTAAAATGAGGATATTATAAAAACGCCGAGAAGTCAGGTAGGCTTTCATCTGATCTGAAAAACGTCATGAGCCTTCATATAGAGACATAGGTCTAGGTAGCTGTTTCTCTATAAGGCTGTTCCAATACCGTAAAATTCATTCACGGTGGCCTCGGTGTGGGCGGCAAGATCTGCAAGGCTTTCGCCTCTGGCTTTAGCAATGGCTTCCGCTGTGAAGTAAGTGAATGCTGGTTCATTACGTTGGCCCCGATGCGGAACGGGAGCAAGATAGGGTGAGTCAGTCTCAAGCATGAAGGAGCCCGCAGGGCATTTGGCGGCGGTTTCAATGACAGTCGCTGCATTTTTAAAGGTGGCGATGCCGGTAAAAGAGATGAGTCCTCCTAAGTCGAGTATCGGCTGGGCAGCTTCTAGGCTGAAGGGGAAGCAGTGAAATACTGCGCGAACTTGTGGGGCATACTGGCGATAGATGCTGATAGCATCGTGGAGTGAGGCTTCGCCGGAGCGGTCACGGGTATGAATGACGATATTTTTACCAAGTTCAGCAGCTAGCTCAAAGTGCTGTTTAAGAAACTCTTGTTGCCTACTGTGATATTGATCACTCGTCCATCCTTCTGGTGCAGGGTGGTAGTAGTCGAGGCCTGTTTCACCAATAGCAACACAGCGCGGGTGACTGGCATGAATTTTCAGCTCGTTGATGTAATGATCGTCTGTTTCGTGAACATCACATGGGTGAATGCCCATGCAGGCATAAACCTCTGAGTATTGCTCAGCAATCGATATGTTCTGAGGGCAGTCATTCAAGCATGTGGCCAAGGTGACCATGCGTTGCACGCCGCGCTGCCGTGCTCGGGTAATAATACCGCTGAGTTCGTCAGGGGTGAATTTATGCGAAGCCAGGTGGCAGTGTGAGTCAGTCAGAGTCATCGGTGATGACTGATTAAAATCTGACTTCGAACCAGAGGCCAGCGAAAGCTTGGTCATCACCAGCATCACTACTGTCTAAGAGCAGAGAGCCACCCAGATAGGGGGTGATGGATACCGTGTCAGATAGGTGGTGAGTTAGTGATAGCCGACCATAGGCGTCGTTGATGCCGTCACGACCATAGTAATCATCGACATAGCTGATGCCTGTGTTGAGTGCTATGAAGGTTTTTTCAGAGATGGCTTTGGACCATTGTGTCTCGGCATTTCCATACCAAGCTTCTGCGCCGAAATCGTAATAAGCTCCGGCAGTAGCGCTGAAGTCATCGTTAAATTGCCACGTGGCAAAGGTGCCGACATCGACACCATCCTTGAAAACAGCGCTGAGCGGAGAGCTGGAGTTGCCGAAATGACGGTAACTAGCGCTGAGGCCAATGGTGAGTTGGTCGCTTTGTTTGAATCGCAAGTGGGAGAAAAAGGCCGACTCATCAAAATCACCCTTGCCGTTTTCTGTAGCATACCATGATCCAAGATTGAGTGAGGTGCGATTACTAAGCGCGATCTCGGTCTCTACCTGAAAGTCGATGGTGCTTTCTGCTAGCTCAAAGCCTCGGTAAACATATCCGCTGCGGTATCCTGCGACGGCTTCCACACCAAGCTGAATTTCTTTACTGACATCAGCGGGGAGGTGGCAGGGCAGGAAGAAGGTGAGAATGGTGAGCGGAAATAGAGATTTCATGATATAAGTAGCCAACATAAAGTGGCAGTTTTTTTAATCAATGACTTTGGCCATTTTCTCAAGACCTTCAATGACCCGGCTGTGTGGACAACCGAAATTAAAGCGGACATGGCCCGGATTACCAAAGAAGGCGCCGTCCGAGAGATAGATGCCTGCTTCCTGCTCAAAGAACTTTGCTGGATTTTCTTTGTTCATGGAGCGGCAGTCGATCCACGCTAGGTAGGTAGCTTCGATGTCAGGAGTGATGAGTCCGGGCATTTGCTTGCCAATAAAGCTAGTCAGCGTGTCGCGGTTATTGCGTAAATAGGCCAGTAATGCTTGCCGCCATGAGTCTCCCTCTTTGTAGGCAGCTTCCGCAGCATAGTATGCAAGGCAGTTGATCTCGGGGAGGGTGTGGCCGCGGGCAGCGCAAAACTTGCGACGCAGCGAGTCATCCTTGATGATAGCAAAGGCATAACCAAGGCCGGCGATGTTGTAGGTTTTACTGGGTGCGAGTAGTGTGATGATCCGGTTTTGTAATTGCTCTGGAAGGCTAGCCGCGCACACGTGAGGTGTTTGCTCTTCGTCAAGGATGAGGTCACAGTGGATCTCATCCGATACCAAAATCATATCGTGGCGCTGGCAGAAATCGGCCAGCTTCTCGATTTCCTCCTTTGAAAAGACACGGCCGAGTGGGTTTTGAGGATTACTGAGAAGGAATATCTTCGTGTTTGCTGTGACGGCGGCTTCCATCGCAGGCCAATCAAAACCCCAGCGGCCATCCGCTAAAACATGAGGAACGGAAATCAGCTCCATGTTGGCATCTTGATGTATGGAGAGAAAGGGAGGGTAGATCGGTGTGCAGGTCATGACGGCATCTCCTGGAGAGCCGAACGCACGCGCAGCAATAGAGAGTGCCGGCACCAATCCACCGAGGTGGACGACCTCCTTCTCCTCGACAACAAGCTGGTGCCTGCTCTGTAGGTAGTGATCGATTGCCTCCATGAGGCCTGCATGTGGTTGAGCGTAACCCATAATCCCATGAGAAATCCGCGCTTGAAGTGCTTCAAGCACACAGGGTGGAGACATGAAGTCCATGTCAGCGACCCAGAAGGGGTCGAGATTCGGAAACCGGTCCCATTTGATGGAGCCTGAACCTCGCCGGGGTACGATCTGATCAAAATCTGCAGAGCTGTGCATGTCCATTTGCTAGCCTATGAGTTTGGAACTGGCGAGTAATATATCATTTTCTACACCTTGCGGGTAGGATCTTGTTAAATGTGAGTTTTTTTCCCGAATGGGAATTATCTTGCTTCTTGGTGCGCTCATTCTAACTCTGAGTCTATGCAGGTGTTGCAGATGCGGGAGGTGGCAGAGCGAGTTTTGCTTGCGAATTCGCTGGAGGAGAAGCTTTTGCTTGCTCCGCGCTTGGGGGAAGGCGTGGTTGATGATGACCGAGGGCGTTCATTTAGCCTGCCAGATGCTCCCGGACGCCCTGAAGAGTTAAAAATCACCAACAAGGTGGTGCGCTCAAATTTTCCTGGGGTCAACAAGCTCGGTGATGATCGTGAGCGAGGAAAAATGCTCCATTTTCTTGCCAATCATGAGATGCTGGCAGCTGAGCTGATGGCTCTTGTTTTGCTTAAGTTCCCCGATGCTCCTGCTGAATACCGCCGCGGTGTTTATGAATCGATGAGGGAGGAGCAGATGCATACCTTGATGTATCTGCGCAGGATGAAGGAGTGCGGCATATCCTTTGGCGATTTGCCACTCAATGATTACTTCTGGAAGTTGGTGGCCCCGATGGATACACCAATGGACTTTGTCACCCGACTTAATCTCACCTTCGAGCAGGCCAATTTAGATTTCTCTAAACACTATGCAACCCTGTTTCGGCAAGTGGGCGATCATGCAACGGCCAAGGTGTTGGAAAAGATTTACCTCGATGAGATTAATCATGTGGGTCACGGCTTGAAGTGGTTTCGGAAATGGAAAAAACAAGGTGAAACAGATTGGAACGCCTACCGCAAATCACTCAGTTTCCCGATGGCACCCGCAAAAGCAAAGGGTATGGCACCTTTCAATACCGAGGGTCGTCAATTGGCGGGTTTGGATCAAGATTTCATCGAGCAATTAGCAATATGCGAGCAATCCAGAGGGCGCACCCCCGTAGTGCACTGGTATAATCCAAACGCAGAGTCTCATGCCGCAGCCGCGTTCACGCATCGCAGCTATCAGCCGAACAAAATAGAGCTGGCATTAGAGCATGACCTGGAAATGCTTTCTTTGGCATGGTGCCGAAGAGATGACGTTAGTCTGATGCGAACATTGCCCAGCAATGCTCACCGGACGTATTTGAAAAAGGCTGGTTTCCACCTGCCCGAGGTCATTAAAGTCGGCAGTCTGGCTGGGCGTAAGCTAGGGGGGCTACGTCCTTGGGCATGGTCACCAGACGCTTCGGATACGCTCAAGTCTTTGGCCGGTGATGTATCACCGGCTTTGCCATGGCAGTGGCGTGGGGAGGTTCCTGAATGGTGGTTTAGTAAAGAAGCGGGTTTTCGGCTCAATGAAATGCTTACATCGTCTGGAGAGGAGGCTGGATTTTTCTGCAAGGATCTGGAATCGGCAGCTGAGGAAGTGGAATGCCTGCTAAAGCGAGGGCCAGTTCTGCTCAAGGCGGCATACGCGTGTGCGGGCCGTGGACATCGTAAAGTAATGGCTGGAGAAGATTTCATGCCTTGGTTGAACAAGGTGATTAAGCGCCATGGTGGCGTTGCTGTGGAGCCGTGGCTAGAGCGAGAGTTGGATTTTTCTGCACTTTATGAAATGCGTGAGGGTGGAGAGGTCGACTTCATAGGAATGACTGAGATGAAGAATGATGCCCAGGGGCGCTACCAAAGCACAAAGGTTAAGCCGAAGTGGGCTACGGGTTTTAATGATGAACTGAGTTCGTTTCTGTTCCGAGATGCAAAGATCAATGATGTTTATGGTGAGGAGATCCCGCTAGCGCTGAGCACTTTACTAAAGGGCTATATTGGACCCGTTGGGGTGGATGCGATGGTCGCCCGGCAGGCCGATGGCTCATTAGGAATACGTTATGTCATTGAGCTCAATGTGCGCATGACCATGGGGCGTGTGGCTCTTGAGATCGCCAAAAAACGAATGCCCAATAAGGGCGGGCAGCTTCGAATTTTGCAAAAAAACAAACTTGCTGAGGGTGAGCTGCAGGCACTTTATAAGCAAGTTATTCACAATCCATCGCTTGTCTTGAATGATCCTGAGCGAGCACTCGAATTTGTTGCTGTATGGGATCAGGAAGATTAATATATTTTTGCTGGTTTCTGTATTATTTTATAAAACCAAGGGTATTGCCCAAGTTATTCACAGAGGGCTTTTGCGTTTTCGGAATCGAGTGTGAATAAGTTTGTTGATAACCAGTACCTCTCTTGTCTTTCATTTAGCAATGTCACCTTACAGTTGTTCACATTGCTCTTAGCGAGGTCATAGACAGCTGATGAAATGAGCTGTAGGGTTGAGCAAATTTCAGGATTGAAGGCTAACCGATTACGTGTTAAAATACGCAAATTATATAATCTACCCGCTTATCATGATCGAAGCTTTGAATCTGAATGTATTAGTTCTCAATAAACTCTGGCAGCCTATCCAGACCTGCTCGGTGCGCCGAGCTGTGAAGTTGCTTTGTCTCGGGCATGCGCACGTAGTGGAGGCGGAGGGGGATATGAAATATCAGACGCACGATCTAGGGTCTTGGTTGGAATCATCCTCGGAGAGGGTGGCTGAGGAGGTGATCAGATCTGTGCGCTTCGCGATGAAGATTCCTAAAGTCATTGTGCTGGCGCTCTACGACAAACTGCCAAGCAAGGAGGTGAAATTTACGCGTCACAATGTCTTTTTACGTGATCATTATACCTGCCAATATTGCTGTCAGAAGTTCCCCGAAAAAAATCTTAACCTCGATCATGTCTTGCCGCGCGATAAAGGCGGAAAAACTCGCTGGGACAACATTGTGACTTCCTGCATTAAATGCAATACGCGCAAGGCCAACCAGCTTCCTCACGAGGCCGGCATGTTCCCCGCCATGCATCCTAAGGCACCTCGGTGGCGACCGCTGTTTGGATTTCGGCGCAAAGGCAAGATGGACGAAAGCTGGAAGACATTTTTCTGAGAGATTGAGGCTAGACTTGTCTATGTTGGCTCACATAGCCCTTGTAGCCTTTGTGGCCTATTCGATATCATCGACCTCCTGCAGTCGGGCTCTGTCTCTTTGAACCTCTTTCCAGGAAATGGAGAGTTGCAGTGCACAAATAGCTGCCATGGCGATAATGATTTGGGTTTTGGGGTCAGAGATGCTCTGAAACTGCTCATACTGATAAATACGCACGATTGCCGAGACTATACCAAGGAGAGCAACAATGAGCCCCCCATACAATCCGTGACGATAATGCTGGCGTCCGAATGCCATACAGATAATCAGAGCGCCGCCAAAAAAAACGGGCATCAGCATTTCCACCTGATTACCTTCTGTTCCGAGTCGCTCCCAGCCTAGAAACCCTCCAAGACCCAAAATGATGAGGCAGCAGGCGCTAAGCAGTGTTAAGATCATGACGGCAACATATTGTTATTACGGCCAAGGGCGCAAGGTCTGAATTAGGTATATTAGCACGATTGATTTTATTGCTGTTAACTCAACCCTATCTGATAATGTGACATCTGTATCATATAACCTTGCATGGTTATAACTCGCTCAACCAAATCTTACTATAATGGCTACTCTATTTAAAAAACCTTCAATCAAAATGGTTGCGCTGACGGGCGCTTTTGTTCTCTGTGTATTCGTTGGAATAGGACTGTGGGTGAAAAATTTAGCCACCAAAGATCTGTTGGAACAAAAAATTGAAGAATCAATTAATAGTGAGGTTTCGATAGGCGGAGTGGAGGTGTCTATTTTTAATTTCCCAGCTAAGGTCGTCATTAGTGATGTTTCTCTCATGCCTAAGGGGGGGAAGGTTCCCGCTGAGGCACCTGTCAAGATAGGCGAAGTCAGTCTCAGTATCGGATGGTTAGGCCTGTTTCAAAAGCACATTGATGTGAAGCATATCGGGATCAAGGAGGCTGATATTAAAATTACCTACTACAAGGATGGCACGACATCTCTCGAAAAGCTTTTTCAATCCCCTGATGAGGCAGATGGGAAGGTGCAAGAAAGCAGCAAAAAGAAACAAGAGGGATTCAATATTCATGAACAAGGGGACTTTGTTGCCTCACTCGGGGGGCTTTCCATAAGCAATAGCAGTTTGAACTTAGTCCTCGAGGAAATGGGTTTGCAATTAGAATGCAAGGACCTGCATGTGGAGTTAAGTTCTATCCAAATAGACCCGAATGATTTGGCGGCTTCAAATGAAGCCAAGCTGAAGGCAAAGAGTTTGATTCGAGTGTATTCCGAAAAGAGAGAGCATTACGGAGATTTGTATTTAGATGGGCTATCTAGCATCAGCTTGTTCAACGTAACAACAGGTGAGATTGAACCCGTGGTCGATGGGGTATTTAGTATGTCAGATGAATCTTGGCTCAGTACCAAGATGCCCTTTATTTCCCGTTCCTGGGAGCAACTTTCTGTGCTTAAAAAAGTGGGGCTTAATGTGGGTAAAGCGCCGGAGAGAGCAAGCTTCGGGCGCAGTAAATCTATTTCAGCGCACTATCATCTAGGCCGCATAGGCATTACCAAGCCTCTCTCTATCTGGGTGGAGGACTGGGAGGTTGCCGTGCTTGGTGGAGGATGGCTTAACACGCAGACAGATCAACACGATGTCCGAGGCGAATTATTGGCATCCAAAAAGACAAGTGCGGTGATGGCTCCTACTATTTTAAAAGGGTTGGAGCTATTGCCAAAGGAGCTCAGAGCCAGTGTTGCCGATGATATGAATAAAAATCTTTTTCGCGATGATCGCTTGCTGGTCAAAATCAAATCGACCGGTGATTTTTCAGATCCGAAAATACGACCTGATGGTAAGATTGTTGATCTTTCAAGGGCCACTAAGGGTGCCGCCGGTGAACTATTGAAGCAAAAGGCGGGCGACCTTCTCAAGGGGCTGCTTAAGTGATGCCATCACAGTAAGTCTGATTTATAGGCAGCCCGCAGCTTGCTTGGCAAAGTAGGTGACGATGATGTCTGCTCCGGCGCGTTTAATGCCGATAAGGGACTCCATCATGACGGCCTGTTCGTCCAGCCAGCCATCTTTAGCAGCCGCTTTAATCATCAAGTATTCACCACTTACTTGGTATGCGGCAAGGGGTAAAGTGGTGGCATTGCGGACCTGTGAAATGACATCCAGGTAGGGGCCGGCGGGTTTGACCATGATGATGTCCGCGCCTTCTTCTTCATCAAGTAGGGTCTCACGTATTGCCTCGTGAACGTTGGCGGGATCCATCTGGTAGGTTTTTTTGTCACCTGCCTTAGGTGTCGATTCAAGCGCACCTCGAAATGGGCCGTAGTAAGCTGAAGCATACTTAGCGGTGTAGGCAAGAATGGAGACGTCTTGGTAACCCTCTGAGTCTAATGTGGTGCGGATGGCCTCGACACGTCCGTCCATCATATCAGAGGGGGATACCATGTCAGCTCCTGCACGGGCATGGCAGAGCGCTTGTTGGCACAGCACTTCGACAGTCTCGTCGTTGATGATTTCAAGTCCGCCGTGCTCATTTTCAGCGACAAGGCCATCGTGACCATCGCTGTTGTATGGATCGAGCGCGACATCGGTGATGACACAGAGCTCTGGGTAAGTGGCCTTGAGTGCTTTGATGGCACGAGGAATAAGGCCGTCATCATTGTAGCATTGTGCCGCATCCGAGCTCTTTAAATCCTCCGAGATGGCGGGGAAAATGACCACCGCGGGAATGCCCAGTGCTTGGGCCTCTCCAGCTTCTTTGAGCAGACCTTCAATCGACCATCTGATACAGCCAGGCATTGAGTCAATCGCTTCATCGGCATTTTTGTCATGGACGAAGAGCGGGTAGATGAAATCGGAGGCTGATAGTGTGGTTTCGCGAACGAGAGCACGGACAGCGGGAGATTTGCGATTGCGGCGCGGGCGGATCATGGAGGGATTGTCGTATTGACTGCCGTTGTTTTCAAGCAGGAATGACGATGGCGATGACGATGACTATACTATGACTGGCTTAGCTCGTAACCATCTGGGTTGTCTTTGATGGTCCAACCGGCGGAGGTGAGTTGGTCGCGCAGTTGATCTGAAGCAGCCCAGTCTTTGTTTTGTTTCGCTTGCCAGCGTTGCTCAGCAAGCTCTTGGATGTCAGCGGGAGCATCTGATGATTGCTCTTGTTCTTGGACTGGCAGTTCAAGTCCGAGTGCGTTGAGAATATCATCAAAGGCGGCGAGGTTGGCGGCAGCCTCTTCACTCTTGAGGTTTTGCGAGGCTTTGAGGCCTGAGAATAGATGACCCAGTGCTGCGGGGGTATTGAGGTCTTGATTGAGTGACTCCCAGGCGGGGGCAAAGACTGAGCTCTCCATAGCTACAGAACAGTCAGCTTGGTTGCCTCCGATGGATGCCAGTAATGCGCGACCTTTGGCCAGCTTTTGTAAGGCTTCCTTGGCTGCATGTAGGGAGTCGAGCGTGAAGTTGAGTTGTTTGCGATAGTGCCCGGAAATGAGGACGTAACGGACCTCCATGGCGGTGTAACCTTTCTCAGCAAGGTCATCGATAGTGTAGAGGTTACCGAGTGACTTGGACATCTTTCCGCCATCTACCATCAGGTGTGTAATATGGAACCAGTGGGCGGCAAAGTTACCACCACAGCTGCAGCGTGACTGAGCTATTTCATTTTCATGATGGGGGAAGACGAGATCAACGCCACCCGAGTGGAGGTCGAAGTCATTACCCAAATACTCCTTGATCATGGCGGAGCACTCGAGATGCCAGCCAGGACGACCTTCTCCCCACGGAGACGCCCAGTAGTTTTCACCATCTTCATCTTTACGTGATTTCCAGAGAACGAAGTCGGCGATGGAGTCTTTTTCGTATTCATCGGCATCAGCGCGTTGGTTCTGAGTTTTGCCGAGATCGAGCTCGCGGGTGTCGAGGTGGGAGAGCTTGCCGTATTCAGGGAACGAAGAAACCTTGAAGTAAACGGATCCATCATCTGAGGCATAGGCGTTGCCCTTTTCGATCAGCTTTTCGATCATGGCGATCTGCTGAGGAATGTGGTCGAGAGCGCTCGGTTCGATGTGAGGGGATAGGCAGTTGAGGGCCACGCAATCGGCATGAAACTTCTCCAGCCAATGGCGAGTGAATTCTTTAAGGGACTTGCCGGCGGCCTGAGAGTCGCGGATGGTTTTATCATCTACATCGGTGATGTTACGTACATGGAGAGTGTTCATGCCGCTTGTTTCAAGAACGCGTCGAAAGACATCATGCATCACAAAAGTACGAAAATTACCGATGTGTGCAGGGCCGTAAACGGTGGGTCCACAGCAGTAAAAACGAAAGGCTTTACCGTCGATGGGCGAGAGCTCTCGTTTGCTGCGGGTGAGGGTGTCGAATAAGTTCATCGTTTTACTTAACGTTGGTCATGGATTGGAAAGAGTAGTCTGAGGGAGCTTGGAAAGCGCGCAGACCAAATTCAGGTAAGACAGAAAGTAGGTGGTCAAAGATGTCGGATTGGATGTCTTCGTAATTTGCCCAGCGATTATCCGTTGTAAATATATAGAGCTCGACGGGGATGCCGTTCTCAGTGGGCTGAAGTTGACGCACAAGGAGTGTTTCCTCCTGGGCGATTTTCGGGTGATTTTTGAGATACTCTCTGATGTAGGCTCGGAAAGTGCCGATATTAGTAAGTGATCTAGCATTGATAGGGTTGGCTAAATCGGCATTCTGAGTGTTCCATGAGTCGATTTCCTGCTCTTTCTGGGACAGGTAATCTTTGAGTAGAGAGATTTTGCGCAGTCGCGGTAGAGACTCTTGGTCGAGGAATGCTACGCTCGACATATCGACACTGACAGAGCGTTTGATGCGGCGCACGCCGGAGTTCGACATTCCGCGCCAGTTTTTAAAGCTGTCTGATATCAGTGCATAGGTCGGAATGGTGGTAATGGTTTTATCCCAATTACGTATTTTTACCGTGGTGAGTGCGACCTCAAGGACCTCGCCATCGGCACCAAATTTAGGCATTTCAATCCAATCGCCGCGGGCGACCATGCGGTTAGCTGATAACTGGATGCCTGCGACCAAGCCAAGGATACTGTCTTTGAAGATCAGCATGATGATGGCGGTCATCGCCCCTAGTCCGGAGAAAATCAGGACGGGGGATTTGCCGATGAGCGTAGAAATAATGAGTATGATGGCGGCTAGTACCAGTATGATTTTGATAACCTGAAAGAAGCTTTTAATCGGCAGTTCTCGCGATACCTCAAGCCGACTATAGATACGCTCGACAATATTAAGCAGTGAGCTGATTGCTAGTAATGATAAGATGACAATAAAGACCTTCGCTGAGATCTCAATAAATGACTCAAAGATAGGTAAGCCATCATGTTGAGTCATGATGGCATGGGGTGCGGCAGTGAGAATGATCACGGCGGGTAGTAATAATGAAAGCCATTTGAACAGCTTGCTGTTGAGGAGCTCATCATCCCAGGTGGAGTCGGTTTTCTGAACAACTCGGGATATAAGGCCAAAGACAAACTTGCGGGCGACCCAGTAGGAGACGGCAGAGGCAAGAATGGCAGCGAGTAGTAGGGTGCCATCCACGGCTAGGCTCTGGTGCCAGTCAATTTCATGAAACGGTTTCGCAAAAAACTGCTCGGAGATCCTGTTGTGCCATGGATTATTCATCAACGGATTCCTGACAGATAGGTGACTGAGTGGCAAGGGCAATGCGGGTCTAGGAGCTGGTTTTCAGAGTGGGGCCAGAGTGGGGCTTTTGCCGCTGAATGTAACTTGGCGAGATGAGCAAGGATGCTGAGGGTGTGTTCTTGTGATTGAGCGTATCGATGAGCATTACACGTTGCTTATCGATAAAGTTCATGAATAGTGGTGATAGTGAATCGTTTGGTAGCACCTGAAATACTTGATGAGCTGGACCCAGCCGACAAACGGGCAATACGTAGCCGGCGAGATTTGCGATTGGTAAACTGGTTCATGAGGGGGGAGTCGTGGATTGTCAGAGAATTAAAAAATATGCAGGGGGTAAGGCGTGTGGTTGATCTGGGTGCCGGAGACGGGTCTCTCGGGGCTGCAATCATTGAGGCATTGCCCGATCTAGAGGTGACATGTGTTGACCTAGTGCCTCGTCCCGAGAATTTGGATCATCGTATTACTTGGTGGTCGGGTGATGTTTTTGATTATGAGCGTTATGATGAGACCACGGTGGTCGTAGCTAACCTTTTCCTGCATCATTTGGTTTCATCTGAGCTGCAAAAGTTAGCGGCTAAGATTCACGGAGTGCGTGGAGTTTTGGCAACAGAACCGTACCGAGGGGCCATGAGTTTGATGATGAGCCGGTGTTTATTCCCTTTTGTCAATGATGTGACTCGCCATGACATGACGGTGAGTATCCGTGCTGGCTTCAGGCAGGATGAGCTTGGCTGTGAACTAAATCACGAACTGGGCGGAGCACTGACATGGTCTGAGCAGAGGGGGCTGTTTGGAGGAATTAGAGTGAGGGGATTACGATGAGGGAGATTGAAATTGTTGGAGGAGGCTTGAGTGGTCTGAGCTTGGGTATTTATTTACGCAGGCGAGGTGTGCCGGTCAGGATTTTAGAGGCGGGAGCTTACCCGCGGCACAAAGTGTGCGGCGAGTTTGTGTGTGGTGTTAGCAATGATGTCTTAGATGAAATGGGCATCAGTGATGTTTTTGCCCAAGCGAGGCGCCATCAAAAACTGGCGTGGTGGATGGGGGATGATTTAGTGCTGCAAGATCATCTTCCTGAGGAAGCTATTGGTTTGTCGCGTTTTCGTATGGATGCTGACCTTGCGTCTTTATTTGAAGCAGCAGGTGGAGAATTAATCACTGGCAAGCGGGCTCATAGAGAGGATGCTGATGGGCGAGTGTGGGCAGTCGGTAAGCGCAAGCGAGGGGGTAAGTGGATAGGTCTTAAGGTACACGCACGGGATGTCGATCTTGAGGGTCTTGAGATGCATGTAGGTAGACGAGGATACTTAGGTCTTTCTGGCATAGAGGACGGCCGTGTTAACTGCTGTGGCTTGTTCAGGATAAACAAGGCGGTGGACAAAAAGAATATGATTGCGAGCTACTTGAAGGTGAATGGGCTCAATGAATTACACGAGAAGTTCTGTGGCTGGGATATCGATGGGGATTCGTTATCTGCGACGGCTGGATTTTCTCTTGGCGTTCAGGAAAAAGCAGGAGCTTTTTGTATTGGTGATGCTTCGCTTTTGATTCCTCCATTTACCGGCAACGGCATGAGCATGGCAATTGAGTCCTCTTGGTTAGCAGGCCCATGGCTGGAGAGATTCGCAAAAGGTGAGCTGGAATGGGATGCAGCTTGTTTGGCTTACGCATCGAGCTGTGAAGATTATTTTGGCAAGAGGATGAGATTAGCTGGTAGTTTGCATCCCTTGCTTTTTAATAGTACTGGGCGAGGTTTACTCAAGTGGTCTGCGGTTAGCGGGTTGTTGCCCTTTGGTTTTTTATTTAAGCAATTACGATCCTGATGAATTTAATAGCGGTAGGCAGTGCATTTCCGAGTAATCGTTTTACTCAGCTGGAGTGCTTAGAGGCAATGAAGGGGGCCGATTTTTGGCAGGGTCTGACGGGTCGTTCGAGGATGGTGCTAGAAAAAGTGTTGGCGGGAGAGAGTGGTATTGAAAAGCGACACTTCGCCTTGGATTCATTGGAAGAAGCATGGCGCAGAGGTGCTCAAGAGCTTAATGAGGCCTACGAGCAGGAGGCTCCGGGCCTTGCCGCCGATGCCGTTAGAAATGCTTTAGCCAAAAGCGGTCATCGTTTGGATGAAGTTGATGCGGTTTTTGTTTCTTCCTGTACGGGCTATCTTTGCCCAGGGGTGAGTAGCCACCTGGCTGAGCGGTTGGGCTTACGAGCAGATGTTTTTTTACAAGACATGACGGGGCTAGGCTGTGGTGCAGCAGTTCCGTTAATGCGTGCAGCGGATGGCGTGATAGCGCGCAATCCAGACGCTGTGATTCTCACGGTAGCTGTTGAGGTTTGCTCGGCGGCCTTCTACGTGGAAGATGATTTTGGAGTTTTGATTTCAACCTGCTTGTTCGGTGATGGTGCCGCCGCCGCCGTGTGGTCCGGAAACGGAGGTAGCTGGAAGGTTCAGGATTTTGCCAGTTTGCATATTCCGGAGGAACGGGAAAAAATTAGGTTTACCAATGCAGGGGGAAGGTTGAGAAATCAGCTCGATCGAAGTGTGCCTGAGCTAGCAGGTAAGACGGTCAAAGAACTTTATCAAAAACGCCGACAAGAGCCGCAGGCATGGGTGACGCACGGAGGCGGGCGAGATGTAATTGAGGCACTTGAAAAGGCATTGCCGGCGGGTGAGCTGAGTTTGGCTCGCAGTGTGATGCGTGATTATGGCAATTTGAGTAGCCCTAGTGTTCTCGTGGCATTAGAACGATTTCTTGAGCAAGTTGAATCAGACGTATCAGGTGCTTCAGATGTTGAGCATGTTTGGATGTGTGCCTTTGGCGCTGGGTTTTCGGCCCACAGTTGTGAGTTGACGCGTCTACCATAAGACCTTGTCCAGATGGAGCTGATGTGATCAGAGCTTTTCGTGGTTGCAGAGCGTAAGGATTGGTTCAGCGTATCATCAGCGATGAAATATCTTTTGAATGCTTTGCTCTGTGCAGCGTTACTGCTTCTTAGCAGCTGTATTGATGGCGATGAGGAAATATTTCTCCGTGCAGACGGAGGTGCTCGGGTGTTGGCAATCTACCGTGTGCCTACGTTACTGCTATCAGTTCAAGATGCTGAAGACCTGAGGTCGAGTATTGAGAATGAGGTCGGCAGCGCAAAAAATCTCAAGTTGCTCACCAATAAGGTTGAAAAGCACCAGGGGAACCGAGTTATCACTTTTGAAATTGAGACTGATGATGTCATGGCTTTGGAAGGAGTCCTGGCTGAGCATGATCCAGCCCTTCAAATGAGTAAGGGCGACAAAATTTTACATGCGATTATTGGACGCATGGTGGTCAATATTGAGGGGTTTAGTGTAAAGCTAATCCGAGAGGTTCAATTAGAGCCATTATTAGATGAGTATCTTGGATCCAACGGAGCATCTATGCTGGGGGATTCAACATTTCGCTACACAGTGCACCTGCCCGATGCCGTTGAAAGCAGTAATGCCCATGAGGTTTTTAATGAGGGGAGAACCCTCAAGTGGACTCATAAGTTGATTGATAGCAGCACATCACCGATCATCATGACCTTGACTGCTCCTATCCCCATTCCTTGGTGGGTGTTTGTCTTAGCTGCATTATTTTTAGCTGCAACTATTTGGAGCTGTTATGCCTTGATGGCTCGCAGCCGTGCTCAGAAATACGCTGCCGGTAGCAAAAAATAAAAAACCCCGCGCCGAATTCTCGGAGCGAGGTTGAAATGTGTTATGCTAAAACCTCGATGGTTTTACTTCACGCCTTTTTTGCTGAGGCGAGTTCCTTTGGTCGCGCCTTGGCGTGCCTTGAACTTAGGGTTGCTCTTACAGATGACGTAGAGGGTGCCTTTGCGCTTTACGACTTGGCAGTCTTCGTGGCGCTTCTTCATGGACAAAAGGGATGAGAGAACTTTCATAATGGAAATGGGTTACAGAGCTTGTTTGTGTTGCAGGGTTAAATCCGATATCTGTGTTTGGATTCTGCTGTCAGTCGGGCAAGAGATGGTGAAAGAATCACGGCTCTCAGAGCGACTAGGGAGGCGCAAAATACTCGGATTCGCTTCTGTGTAAAGTCTATTTCAGGGAAAAATAAGGGGGTTTTTATATTTTCACCGCAGTGACTGATATTATTCCTGGGGCATCGCTGAGAGACTGGATGATTTCGGGCCCTGGAGCTGTGTCCAATTCAATGATATTGAGAGCATCTCCCGCGGTTTTGTTGCGAGCGAGTGAAAGATTGGCGATATTGAGCCCAGCCTCACCCAGTGAGCTACCGACAAGCCCGACAATACCAGGGCGGTCATCATTACGAACAATGAGGAAATGACCCTTGATGTTGGTATCGACAAAGAGGCGGTCGATTTCAACGATTCGTGGTGATTTGCCGATAATAGTGCCTGAAACACGGAATTTTTTGCCGTCTTTGGTAAGCTCTGCGACAATGAGCTCACTGTATTCAGTTTTGGCATTGATGACTGAGTCAACCAGTTCTAGGCCCATATCATGGGCAACTGCCGGAGAATTGACAATGTTGACCTGACCCTCGGGACGCGCAGCCTCAAGGTATCCGGTAAGTGCCGTACGAGAGATCAGCGCGGTGTCTTTCTCGGCTATTTCCCCGTGATAGGAGATGCGCAGAGAGTCGGGATTGGCTGGTCCTAATTTGGCAAGGAATTTGCCAAGGGAGTTGGCGAGATCAAGGTAAGGGCCGATTTGTTGAAGGGCTCCTGCATCGAGCGAAGGCATGTTGATGGCATTGCGAATTTCTCCAGTGGTGAGGAAATCACGTAATTGCTCTGCAACTTGGATACCGACATTTTCTTGAGCTTCATTAGTAGAGGCTCCGAGGTGTGGGGTAAACGCAATGTGTTTTTCCTGCCCAAAAAGAATATGATCAGCTGCAGGGGGTTCGTCTTCAAAGACGTCAAGTCCACAGCCGGCTATATGGCCTGAATCGATGGCAGCTTTCAGGGCAGGTTCGTCAATGAGTCCGCCGCGAGCACAGTTGACGATCAGGGCGCCCTTGTTCATAAGAGCAAGTCGATCGGTATTGATGATGTGGCGCGTGTCGTCGGTGAGTGGCACGTGCAGTGTTACAACATCAGCGCCTGTGAGTGCCTCGTCTGGGCTGGTAGCGAGCTCGACTTTCAGTTGGTCGGCCCGAGCTTGGGTGAGGAAGGGGTCGTAAGCGACAACTTGCATGCCAAAGGCTTGAGCACGCTTGGCAAACTCTGCTCCAATGCGGCCCATGCCAATGACGGCGAGGCGCTTTTCATTGAGCTCAATTCCGGCATAGGCCTTGCGGGCAGCTTTGAAGTTACCTTTGAGGACTTCAGCATGGGCAGGGCCGATGTTGCGCGCAGCAGAAAGCATGAGAGTGAAAGCCAGCTCAGCGGTGGAGATGGTATTACCTGTCGGCGTGTTCATGACGATGACACCGTGGTTGGTGGCTGAGTCACGATCAACGTTGTCAACGCCTACACCAGCTCGGCCAACGGCTTTGAGTTCGGTGGCTGCTGCAAGAACATCAGCTGTGACCTTTGTTTGGGAACGAATAATCAGACCATGGTATGCTGGAATAATCTTGATGAGCTCCTCCGGGCTTAGGCCGGTGTTTACATCCACTTCCAAATCTGGGTGATTACTCAGTAGTTCAACACCCTTGTCTGAGATGGGGTCCGATACGAGAATACGTTTTTTCGCCATGCCGCGCGTGTAATGTCAGAGCCCGCAATTGTCAAAGCATAGCGAATTTATTTATCGTCATAACAAGAGGATGCTCATCAATCTGGGCTCATTTCGTCATCTCCAGAACCATGAACTTGCTGCCAAGCATGGCAGGATGAGTCAGGGTTTGAAACTGACGCAACAGTGCAGGAGCTTCTTCGAGTTCATCAAACTTAGCCTCAATATCGATGAGCCAGTCTCTGGCGTGTGCAGTGAGGTAGCTTGCTTGAGAGGATAAGGTGGGTTTTGAAAAGCCTGCAGTTTCCAATGCCTCTGTGATGCGACAAAAATCAACGTGGCAGGTGATATCAAGCTCGCCAGGGCATTCCAAAGGGTTATCTGATTTTTGATGCTGATAGTATGTTTGTAATGTGCCGCTACTGCGACTGGGGTGGTAATAATCCTCCGCACGGTAGCCGTAATCGATTGTTATCATCAGTCCTGACTTGAGCGCGGCTGATGCTTGTTGGGCCAAGTCTGGTATCCCTGGGCTGAACTCGGTGAGGTATTCATTTGGAAATGCATTCCCTAATGATTGGCAGAAATTTGTCAGTTCGGCGCCATGAATTGCCTTTTCACTGAATTTCAGTTCGCCATTGCACTCCTCCACATAAAGCTGCTGCCATTTTCCGTCTGTGAATTTGATCAAGTCTACCGGAAAGGCATCGATGAGTTCGTTGGATATCACTGCACCATGATCAGCTTTAATATCCGAGAGCGACCGGTGAGATGAAAACTTTCCATTGAAATCGTTTGAGAGTTTCCTTTGCTGCTTTTGCTGCATGTGGTCACTGGCTTCCACTAAGTGGTAGTGCACAGCATCAAAAAATTCAGGTGAGAGTGTTTGAATTTCCCGCAAAATATCAGCACAGAGCGCGCCGTTGTGTGCGCCGGGCTCAATAATGGAAAAGGAGCTGGGCATGTTGACTTGCTGCCAGAATGAAATAAGTCGGCGTGCTAGAATCAAGCCAAAGCAGCGACCGACGCTCACGCTAGTAATGAAATCACCGTCTTTACCGACTGTTTGAGAGCCCGAGGTGTAGTATCCATGATCTTCATCAAACAGTGCCATTGCCATATAATCGCGGAATGGGAGAGGCCCGCTCTGCCTGATCAGATGAGCTATTTTATCCCTCAGCGGGTTATTGCCGTTTGTGAAAGCGGGGGTTGCCATTGGTTGTTTCTGAGGGTATGGATATAGGAAGTTGTTGGTGGGCGGGATCACTGGTGTTACCGCTGCCATCAAACATGTTTTAGCAATGGTTGAAAAGCATATCAGTAATGGCAGAGCTCGTGCTAGCACGGGCAACAAGCGCCGTAAAAAGCGATTCTTCAAGCTAAAATGGCTGCTGTATCTTTTTGTCATCGGCTTGATCCTCGGGCTCTTGGCCTTTTGGGTTTTTGAACAGCAGACGAAGAAATTTCGAGACCGAGCGGAAATTTACAATCTCGATGAGATAGACAATGTTGAGGTGAAGAGCCTAATCCTAGATCGCAAGGGACGTGAGCTGGGTCGTATTTTTGTTGAGAATCGCGATAAGATCAGCATCAAGGATGTGCCGAAGGTGATGATTAATGCACTGGTTGCAGGCGAAGATCAGCGGTTCTTCCAGCATGATGGGGTTGACCGAATTGGGGTGATCCGTGCTCTCTACATAAACCTAAAAGCTGGGCGCCAGACGCAGGGGGCCAGTACTCTTACCCAGCAGTTGGCACGCAACGCATTTCATCTCAAAGAAGAAGCGGACAAGCGAGGTGAGGGCGGCTTGGAGCGCAAGGCGGTTGAGGCTTTCCTCGCTTTGCGTATTGAAAAATCATACAGTAAAGAGGAAATCCTCGAGTTTTACCTCAATCGCATTCCTTTCGGCAGTGGCTTCTACGGCATTCGGTCAGCGTCTCTTGGTTACTTTGGAAAAGAGCCACGTGATCTTTCTGCGATGGAGTGCGCGTCACTTGTGGGCTGCATCAAAAACCCTACCAGAATTTCCCCGCTCAATAATATAAAGGAAAACAAAAAGGCGAGGGATCAGGTGTTGCAGAGGATGGTAGACGAGGGTTTCATCTCTTCTAAGGAGGGTAAGATATACCGAAATACTCCTGTTGTTGTAAGACCAAAACCAATCCGCCGAGGCACCTCCCATCTCTATGAGAGAATTGCTAATGCTGTACGTTCTCGGCTTGGCGAAGATGCTCTCACTGAGGGAGGATTTAAAATCTATACCACCATCGACCTTGATGTTCAGCAGGCAATGGAAAAAAGTCTTTTGAGGCAGCTCTCCATTGCGGAATCACATGAACTCTATGAGCAACCGCTTTATGATTCATATCGAAAACGAGACGGTAAGCCCAATTACCTTCAAGGTGCAGGCTACATGATCGATAATGAGAGCGGCTCGGTATTGGCCTATATTGGCGGTAGGGATTTCACGCATAGCCAGTATGACTTTGTAGAGTTGGGCAGTAAGCCCTCAGGCACCGCGTTTTTCCCATTCATTTACACTGCGGCGCTAGAAAATGGAATGTCACCTGTTACAAGACTAATAGATCGCCCCATGGATAATCGTGCGGTGATGGTTGATGGGCGTGAGGGTATTCTAGGAGAGTGGGGCATGGAGACCTTGCAACCCAAGTATGAGGGCGATATCAGCATGCGTCGTGCTATGGAAGTTTCCAAAATTGCAGCATCTGTTCGCTTAGGAAAAGAAGTCGGCTTGGCTCGTGTGATGCAGACAGCTCGCAAGTTTGGGCTCTCTCTCCCAGAAACAAAGCTACTAGCACGGATGCTTGTCGGTGCCGATGATGTTTCGCTTCCTGAGATGGTAAATGCTTACGCAACCTTTGCGAGGGCTGGTTATGCACCTAGGCCTGCATCTTTTATAGATCGCGTTGTTGGGCCTAAAGGAATTATTCGTTACAAAGCAATCGGCGCAAGTAGCGAGGGCAATAAACGTGTTGTTAGCCGTGAAACGGCCTACATCATGAATAGCATGCTGCAGAGTTCCTTAACTGAAGGCACGGGCAAATCAGGCATTGCAGAACTGATCAGTGATGCATCCCTTGCCGGCAAAACGGGAACTACCTATGATTTTGCTGATAATTGGTTCATCGGATACAACAGTCGTGTTACCTGCGGTTTGTGGATGGGGTTTGTGCATGGCTCGAGAAAAGCTATTTACACGGGGGCATTCAGCAGGGAGACATTGTTACCTGTTTGGGTGAAGGCAATGAATGCAGCCCTGTCAGATTTTTCAGGGCGAGAGATGACTCAGCCTAACTCAGTTTCGCGCCTCGAGGTTTGCTCTGTTACAGGTTTGCGAGGGACACGCTATTGCCAGAAATACCAACGAAACGTGCTTACGGGTGCCGAGTCGTATCAATCAACCACGGTAGAGGAACTGTTCACCGCAGAATCTCAGCCTACGGGCTACTGCGACGTACACGGAGTGATTGACCCAGCTATTGCAAATCATGATAGCTTTGATTCCGATAAAAAACAAGTTAGTCATTCTCCTGTTATTCCTATCCAACCTAAGCAGCCAGTTTTACTCGGTGGTGACCCCTATGGAACCGAGCAGCCAGATTTTGCTCCCAGAGAACTGCGGACAGCTTATCAGAATAGTCTCATGATGAACTTTGATCAGCTCGATATTGAAGACAGTGCAGCAGGGATTGTGCTAGATCGTCCTCAGCGTATCGAGATCCATGAAAATTAAGCTAAGCTTGATTAGCTTTTTCATGGCCATTTAGCGCAACTGCTGACTTGAGTTTTTATTCTCACTAGAACATTGTTTTTTTATGCCCGAGGCAGGTAACGCAAAACAAAATTGGGAAGGGCTAGTATGCCCAGTTTGCCGTTTTGTGTTTCGCGTGCCAATGAATCACAACGGGGCAGGGGTGGTTTGCCCTGCCTGTGCTCACCTATTGCAAATTCCGAGTGTTGATCAGCGTAGGATGGTAGCCAATGCCAGAGCGCAGACGTCCAGCAAGGCATCGGTTTCTAGGTATGGGCTTAAAAAGGACATTGGCGACATGATGTTCAAGGAAACACCTGGGGGTGCTAGTAGTGATATAGCCGATGATCTAGAGCCTCTTGATGCGAGCTTGCAGCCTAAGCAGCTAATAGATGATTCTTGCGAGCAGGACGATGCTTACCCGGGGTTGCCAGCGTGGGAGCAAGACCGCCCTGTCGCAGCATCAGAGCCGATCAGCGCGCTCACGTGGATTCTTAGCGGCTCACTCCTGGGTGTGAGCATTGTGGTGGTGAGTATTTGGTTGATGGTTCAGTCCATCGATGACGATATTACTTACGATGCGTCAGATGCGGTAGCTGAACCACAAAAAGATATTAGTTCAATCGATACTCGGCAGGCTGAGGAGAGCCGCATGATGAAGGAGTCAAAAAAAGTAGTCGTTGAGTTCCTTGAAGCTAAAACAGAAGCCGATGTCGAGGGGCTCATTCGAACTCCGGAGGTTTCCGTTCCCCGCTTGCGGGCATGGTATGATAGGGATCCTTGGGTCACTCCAGGGGTGAGAGTGGTGGGCCATAAAAATAGCATCATCATTAACGGTGATACCATTACCATGGATGTGCAGCTCGACAATTTTGACATCAAAAAAATAGCGGTGGTGAAAACGGTAGCTGGTTACAAAGTTGATTGGGAAAGCTGGGTGGCATGGACATCAGTTAACTGGCAAGAGCTGTTCGATCTTCGGCCGACTGATCCAGTTGAAGTTAGGGTGCTGTGCAAACGTGTGAACTATTACAACAGAGTGTTCAATGATAGCACCAAGTGGTTTGCTGTTCGGCTCTCACATCCATATTCTGACAAATCAATTTACGGATATATTGATTCAGAATCGCCCCAGTTTCATCGATTTATTACAGATCTCGTCAGGGAAAAAGAAGTCTCTGCGACCCTCAAAATCAGGTATCCTCAAAATAGCCCAGTTGGCAATCAGGTATCTATCGTCGAACACGTGCAATCTGGATGGGTTCGCTCTGCTGCATCAAACCACGAAGCAGAGTCACCCAGTGCACACTGATCAAGTTGGCGTAATGAAAAACCTTCAAAGCATTATGGACACCAAGGAAATACCTTCTACCTATGATAAAGCTCTTCGTATCAACCTTGACGAAGAGAAATATGGAACCTTCGCTGAGATTGGTGCTGGCCAAGAGGTAGCCAATTGGTTTTTCCGGGCATCTGGTACTGCTGGGACCTTGGCAAAAACCATATCCGCTTATGACATGACAATGAGCGATGCCATCTACGGCAAGTCCAAGCGCTACGTTTCCCGCGATCGCCTCAACGCGATGCTCGAGTATGAATACAATTTGTTGGTCGAACGCTTGAAAGAGAAGCGCGGCTCTGCCTCTGCCTTTTTTAGTTTTTCTAATACCGTGCGTGCCCGTGGCTACCAAGACACAGGTGAATGTCATGGCTGGCTGGGAATTCGACTCCAGCTCCGCCCTCAAGAGGATCCATGCCAGATACTCATTCACGTACGTTTGCTTGATGAAGAGAATTTTGACCAAATGGAGGCACTGGGCATTATTGGCGTGAATCTCATTTACGCGGCCTTTTATCACCGAGATCAACTGTCTCTCTTTGTTGAGTCCCTCATGGACGGCTTGACGAATGATCGCGTTGAAGTGGATATGTTGAAGTTCAGTGGTGAGGGCTTCAAGATGGTTGATAACCGGCTTTGTCACCTTCAGTTGGTGAACAGCGGGCTCACCGCAGCAGCGATGTTTTTGCCGAACGGGGAGGTGGTTCAGCCTGCCGAGGCGCTCTACAACAGGCCGATCATTCTACTTCGTGGTAGTTTTAACCCCGTAACCAACCTGCACCTCGATATGCTTTGTCAGACTCGTGATGAGTTCAACAAGGTTCTGGATGTTGAGCAACAAGGTAATGCGGTCGAGCTTTGTGAGATTTCCATGAACAACCTATTGCGCAAAGGAGATGGTGATGATGCAGGTAAGGTTGACCATCTCGCTTTCCTTGACAGGGCAGATGCTCTTCAAGCACTCGGAAAGACGGTGCTTGTTTCCCGTTGCCCTGAGTTTCACCGTATTGCCAGTTACTTGAGCCGATACACAACAAGCCCCATTGGCATTGTACTCAGTATCGGGCTACTCAATGAGCTATTCAAAGCAAAGTGGTCAGAGGGCTTAGCTGGAGGGACCCTCGAGTCTTTTGGCAGACTCTTTAAAAACGGGCTCTCACTTTATGTCTATCCGTGGGGAAATCGAAAAGCTGGCGAGTTGGTAACTGCTGAAAATTTCCAGACCCCTGAGAACCTTCAATATCTCTACAGACACTTCCGTGAAAATGGTATGATTCATGCCATTCCTTGTGGAGACGAGCAGCTGCTCAAGTATACTGGACGCGATATTCAGAGAATGATTGCCGCCGGTGACGAAACATGGAAGACTCTAGTTCCTGAGCAAGCTCACCGGGCAGCTCTTCACTCGCACTAAGCAGAGTGCATTTACGATTTTAACGCTATCATTTCATGTCTTGGGGAGATGTCAGAGGCCTTTTACAATACGTACCACAATTCCGTGGTAAGGTATTCGTAGTTATTGTCGATTCTCCTGTGCCAGCACTTGCTGAAATGATGCTCAATTTGGTGAGCTTGCAGAACATCGGTGTGCAGCTTGTCATTGGTAGCACAATCCACAAACACGATGAAATTCTGGATCGTGCCCTCGAGGCCGAACTGAAATGTCACCATGCCGTAGCGGACTTGAATACGACTCCAGAAGATGTCTGTGAGGCCTTGGGGCGTGGCCAGGCTATCATTATTGATCTTGCGGCCCAGGATGCACTCTCTCGTGAAATAGCGGTATTCGCGCAGACAATCGCGGCATCCAAACTTATTCTTCTCAAGCCATGTGAACAGGCACAGCTGGCTCAAGGTGCTGTGCGTGCCACGGATCTTGAATCTATAGGGGATGGTCAGCCTGCAATTCTACTGGCAGCCGCAGAAGCCTGTAAGCTGGGTGTTTCCCGTGTTCATATCCTCGACGGTACAGACCCGGCAGCATTGCTTAGTGAGCTCTTTTCCAACGAAGGTGCCGGCACCATGGTTTATGCAGACAGTTACCGTGTTATCCGTCCACTGCGAGAGGAAGATATTGTCGAGCTACTTGGCATGATTGGGCGATCGGTTCGCAATACCTGTCTCGTTCCCCGAGACTATGCAGATATCGAAACACACCTCGCGGATTACTCCGTGATGGAGATCGATGGTAATGTCGTGGGTTCGGTAGCACTTCTTAGTTACCCAGGCTGTGAAGCTGTCGAGCTTGCTTGTTTGTATGTTAAACAGAGCCATGAAGCGCTAGGCTATGGCGCTGAACTTGTGCAGCATGCTGAGCAGTTGGCCCTAGAGCAAGGTGCCACATCTGTTTTTGCTCTGACCAATCGCGCTGCGGGGTTCTTTCAAAGCCAGCTTAGTTATCAAGAGCTACCCCTGGAAGGCATTCCTTCAGAACGTCGTAAGCAACTCATTGCTAGCGGTCGTGATTCCCGGGTATTTGGTAAGGTTTTTAATTTGTCATAAAAACATCCGTTTCCTTGATTTTCAATGGTTTGACCTAATATGTCATCAAAGGTGTAGGTTTTTTCTTTTCGCCATAATATTCTTATAATATCGCGCCTACTGATTAACCTTAGAGTTTGGTCGCAATATCAATCTGCAAGTTATGTCTTTGCAGATATCTAGAAGCTAGTAAATTTAAGCCTCGTCATGAATATCAGCTACATTATCGCAGCCTACGAAAGCCCACGTCAATTGAGGCGGTTGATTAGCAGGTTGGCTAGTCAACAAGTTTACTTTTACATACACATTGATAAGAAGGTTGATATCAAACCTTTTTTCGATGCTCTGTGTGATTTTGAGAATGTTCGTTTTGTTAGTAATGATGATCGCGTAAAATGTAGATGGGGAGGTATTGGGATCGTCTTGGCGACTCTTTGTTGTATGCGTTATGTCCTCGAGGATAAGCGTGATGGTCGTTGTGTATTTATAAGTGGGCAGGATTATCCAATTGTTAGCAATGCAGGCATTGCTGATTTTTTTCAGCGCAATAAAACAAAAAACTATATCACTTGTGAGCCATTTCCTCGGCAAATTTGGGAAATTGAGAATGGGGGTTGGAATAGATTAAATCATTATTATTATCAGCTAAACGATAAAAAATACGCATATGTATCACTGCCATCAATCTGGGATCCTACATTTTATAAGCATTTTTTAGGAAACGTGCGTAGGGTCGGCAAATTGCTTGTCAGTGGACAGCTGCCTCATCAGATCCTTAAAAGAAGGGATATATCTTATGTCTTTTCTCCCTATGGGGGTGATGCATGGTGGGCTTTGACAATCAACACGCTCCAAAAAATGATTTTATTTTTGGACGATAATCCAGAATACTTAGCGTTTTTTGGTCACGTGCACGTGCCTGACGAAATCATTTTTCAGACTTTAGCGCGCAAATTAATTCCGGAAGATGAAATCTTGCCATGTCTCACATATACGACTTGGATTGAAGGTGGTTCATCTCCCTGCATCTTCGGCGAAGGAGACTATGCGGAGTTGAAAAACCTGAATGGTGAGTTTTTGTTTGCACGTAAATTCAGCGAGGGAGAGGACGTTACCATTATGAATATGATCGATCAGCATTTGATCTCATGACTTGCTGCCAGTATAATCGAAATCATCAGCGGTGATAACAAAAAACGCCGACTCTTCCGAGCCGGCGTTTGATTGAATGATTGAGTATGAAGTTTACTTATTCTTCTCTTCCTCGCGCTTCTTGACATCAGCGATGACTTCTTCAGCGACGTTCTTCGGACAAGCTGCGTAGTGGGAGAACTCCATGGAGAATTGGCCGCGACCGGAAGTCATGGTGCGAAGGTCACCGATGTAACCAAACATATCGCTCAGCGGGGCGTCAGCTTTGACGCGGATACCGGTAGGTGTGCGCTGCTGCTCCTTGATCATGCCACGGCGACGGTTCATGTCACCGATGACGTCTCCGACGTTGTCTTCTGGGGTGAAGACGTCGAGTTTCATAATGGGCTCAAGGATTTGTGGTCCAGCTTTTGGCATGGATGTGCGGTAAGCTGCTTTCGCAGCGATCTCGAAGGCAATCGCGGAGGAGTCAACTGCGTGCTGAGCACCGTCAACGAGAGTGACTTTGAAGTTCAAGCAGGGGAATCCAGCGAGGACACCTTTATCCCTGGATAACTTGAATCCTTTTTCAACAGCAGGCCAGAATTCCTTAGGAACGTTACCACCGACAACTTTGGATTCGAATTCGAACTCTTCTTCAGAATCTTCAGGAAGAGGCTCGATGATGTAGTCGATCTTACCATACTGACCGGAACCACCAGACTGCTTCTTGTGAGTGTAGGA
>ERZ887851.840-NODE-840-length-28876-cov-36.007703_pt1 | contig 28876 bp, 17 predicted proteins | sample MGYA00521100_ERZ887851 | MGnify/ENA primary metagenome ERZ887851 (study PRJEB32303, sample SAMEA104408602) | aquatic metagenome | biome: Brackish water; feature: Pelagic; material: water | place: Baltic Sea | collected 2014-06-06T16:11:00 | depth 11,444 m ... | reverse complement strand
CCTCCGATTGGCCGTGACAATTCGCTTCGACATTGGGCGCGACGTCGATACCCTCGCTCATTGCAACGAACTTCTGACGATTTCGCCCAACGACGTACCTGCGCTGCGAGTCATCTCGCTTGTTCATCGCAATCACGGTCGCTGGGAAAACTTCGCTGCAGCGACCGAAACACTGTTGGAACACTGTAGCCCGCAAGACCATGAAACTCGCATCAATCTGGTAGAGGCCTATGTTCGACTTGGCCGAACGGCCGACGCACGTAGAGAATTTGACCGAGTGTTTGCGGATTGGCCTGACATAGGTCAACGAGCCCCAACACTGTACGCAAAACTTCTTATCCAGGAAGGGCTGGACGCAAAAGCAGATTCAGTACTGGAGTCATATTTGAAAAGCTCACCCAATGACACTGAAGCGCTCCTGCTGCGTGGTACTTACCTCATCGCCAATAAGCGACTTCCCGAGGCAATTACAATCCTGAGAACAGCCGTCGAACTTTCGCCATCAGACGAACAAATTCACTACCAATTAGGACAAGCCTACGCCCGAAATGGCGAGAAAGAGCTTGCGAATAAATCCCTCGCACAGCATCGGCTTCTACTGGATAAGAAAGTCAGCATTCATGAAATGGAAGAACTCGCAGCGAAAGACCCATTAAACGTCACTGTTCGCGTAGAACTCGCGCACTCATATGCTGAGCTGGGCTTAATCGAACTGGCCGATTTCTGGACCCGAGCCGCAATTGCCGCGGAAGGACGATAGGTGTCAGATACATCACCAGTAGGACAAAACCATCCGATCTTCGCAACCGACACAGCCAGTAGAAAACAATACCACGAGAATGGAATTCCAGTCTGCTTCATTTTGAAGTTGAACCAGTGCAGTACCAGCGCCAAACCACCGAATGGACCGCAAATGAACTCAGCAAGGTTTAAAAGTTCGATTGTCTTTCCGGTGTTATTCCAGATGCCGGGCGACTCTGATTAAACTGGAATCAAGTTCTGGCGAAGTACAAGAGCACATTTGGCGGCAAACGACCGAATAATGTTGACATTTACCTGACTGCACCTTAGCTTTTGACTGCTTGGTCAATCTGTCCACCATTCCCTTTTGCCTTAAAATTCTGATACACTGGTGGACGAAGATGACTAGAAGTCCGTTTTTTTGTTTTGTTCTTAGAAAGACCTGCTCATGAAACATCTCCGTAGTAGTAAGCGCAAGGCGTTTACCCTTATTGAATTGCTGGTTGTGATCGCGATTATTGCGATCCTTATTGCTCTATTGCTGCCCGCCGTGCAGCAGGCTCGCGAAGCCGCCCGTCGCACTCAGTGCAAAAACAATTTCAAGCAATTGGGTCTGGCGATTCACAACTATCATGATGTGTTCAGCACCGCTCCTTTTGGTTGCACGGGTGCCTTTGGAGCAACTTACCGGCGGTTTAGTGGACACTTCGGTCTGCTTCCGTACATCGATCAAGCGCCAGCGTACCAGCAGGCATCAGCGTTAATGGATGCTGGTGGTGCAAATGCACCTTGGAGCGGAGGAGTCAACAACATTCTGGTTCAGACGAACAATCTGTTGTGCCCATCTGATGGTGACGGTGTACACACTGCTGAAAGACGGAAGGCCACAACGAACTACATGTTCTGTTATGGCGACAATGCTTGGGACTCAAACCCAGGATGGGCTGGCAACGGTGGCCGAAGCCGAGGCTTCTTCATGGGGCAGCAGGGCAATGGTCGCGGAGGAGTACGTCGGTTTAGAGACGTCACAGATGGCTTGTCGAACACCATCGCAATGGGCGAACGCATCAAAGCTAAGCAAAATGCCGACAGCATCCTGACCGGAGCTACTACGACAAGCGTGCCCAATGGTGGTCGTAATAACCCTGCTTTGTGCAAGGCTTCTGTCGATTCGAATGGCAGATACACCAGTCTGGGGAACGGAACTGGTTCGCGACTTGGTGGAGTTCGTGCGTATGACGGGTCACCGCCATTTACCGGATGCCACACAACTCTGCCGCCAAATTCTCCATCGTGCAAGAACGGTAACGATAATCAGCACGACCGAGACGGTATCATGTCAATGACCAGCCATCACACTGGTGGTGCTCAGGTACTGTTGGGCGATGGTTCTGTTCGCTTTGTGAGCGAAAACATCGACTCTGGCAACTTGGCCGCTGCACCGCTAACCGGTGGATCACCAAGCCCTTATGGTGTGTTTGGTGCCTTGGGAAGTATTCAGTCCGGAGAAGTAATTGGCGAATGGTAGGCGTTAGTTGGCTTGAAGCGTCATAAGAGTTACTCTGGGCGGATCACGTTTTCGTGGTCCGCCCTTTATTTAGGAATGTAGAAAATGAGTCGATGTTCTTATGGGCTATTGATGATTAGCCTGCTGATCGCTGCCGGATGTGGTGGCGGCGGAGCCTCGGGTGGTAAGCCCGTTTTTTTAACTAAAGGCAAAGTGACTATGTTTGGGGCCCCCTTGGCGGACGCAACAGTGGCGTTTGCTCCAACAGAACAGGGGCAACCAACGGCAATCGGGCGAACGGATGCACAAGGACAGTTTGTGCTGACCACATATGACTACGGTGATGGTGCGGCTGCAGGCAGCTACAAAGTGGTTTTATCCAAACCAATTCCAACGCAAGCAAGCAGCACAGAATCCGCTGACGCTGGAGATGACGGGCACGAACAGGCTTATTCCGATTCAAACTCCCACAGTGCAGCCTCAGCAGAAAGTGCGGCCGGAGGAGCTGGGTTGGTGCCGCCTGAATATTCTTCTTCAACGACCACACCTTTGACTGCCGAGGTGAAGTCCAGCGGCGACAATGACATTCTTCTGGAGATAAAATAGCGGCATGTTGCTGTGTGAAAGGCAATGTCATTCCAACATGCGATCGCACAAACATGTTATTGTTGCAGTAGCGATTGTTGTTCTTTTTTTGGGATCGGGATGTTTCCAATCAGGTTCGCCGTCCACGCCGCCAGCCGAGTCTCTTCGGCTGGCACGGCTGGCGTTGGTGGGGAAGGATCTTGCAGAGGCCGAACGTCTTGCGAAGTCTATCCCCCCCGATTCGAAGCAGTGGCAGGCCAGCCAGCTGATTATCGGAGAGGTGGCGTCCAGGAAAGGCCGGCTGCGACAGGCTCTGCCGTACTATCTGGCGGCAGCTAAGGACGATTCTACTGAGGACGGACAGCTGGCTCTGTTTTCGGCTGCAGAATTGTACAAGGAGCTTGGGGAGCTGGAATCTGCTGAGCAGTTGTATCGGCAGGTTCTTAGCCTGAACCCCGCAAACGGGGTCACCAACAGTCGCATGGCCCTGCTGCTGTCGCTCACGAACCGACGCTGGGAGGCGTTGGACAACTTCTTCGCCTTGATTAAAGGTGGCGACGCGACCTTCCGCGAATTGGGCATGGCTGCAGATGTAAGCCGTCAAATTCGTCAGCCAGACCTGCTGGCAAGATGTGTCGAGAGAAATCCCAGTGGGCTGCATGTTCGGCTGGCTGTTGCTGCTGATTCTTTTCATGAAGGAAAAGTTGGGGCGATTGAGCAACTTCGGCCCCTGGTGAATGAACACCCACGACTGGTTTCGGCCCAGGCCATGCTTGGCGAGCTTTTGGTCGACCTACCGGATACTGGCCGTTTTCTGGACTGGCACCAGGCATTACCAGCCATTGCAGAACAATCGCCGGACATCTGGTATGTGCGAGGCTTATGGGCACGTCGACAGGGAAACCTTTCCGTTGCAGCCGACTGCTTATGGCAGTCTGTCATAAGAGCATCGCTTCATCGAAGAGGTTACTGCGCCCTGGCCCAGGTTCTGGCCGCGACCGAGGATCCAGACCGTGACTCGGTCATAAAATACTGCAACCTACTGGGTGACGTATCACAACAGGTTGATCACGTTCTTTCATCGGACGGGAAAGACGAAGCAGCTGCCAGAAAAGTAACTCAGCTCATGGAGCAACTTGGGCGAAACTGGGAGGCGTGTGCATGGGCCGTTGAGGCGCGCCGACAATACCCCGATTCAGATTGGCCAGACGCTATCTTAAGCAGGCTGTCTAAAAGCCTGCAGCCGGAACTTCCAAGGATTGCCCCCGCCGTCAATCCTTCAGCAGGACGCCAGGTTAGTGACGTGCCTGGTTTACACCAACTGATCGCAGATGTTTCGCAGCAGCATCGTGTCGCGCGGATGAAGGCAACATTACCGGTGTCTATTCAGTTTGAAGATACTGCTGCAATTGACTTTCAGTACTTCAACGCAGACGACCCTGCCACAAAAGGAGTGCGCGTGCTTGAACAGACCGGCGGCGGCGTCGGTATCATAGATTTTGACATGGATGGTTCGCCGGACGTGTTTTTGACACAGGGGGTCGAATGGGAAAGTGGACGAAACTCTCCCGAACAAACGTCAAGCCTTCATGATGCGCTGTTTCGAAACCTCGACGGAGATCGTTTTGAAGATCGTTCAAGTGCCATTGCAGAACGTATTGCCGGCTATGGACAGGGGTGCACTGTCGGTGATTTTCAAAACGATGGATTTCCTGACTTGTACGTTGCCAATGTCGGAAAGAACTGTCTTTACCAGAATCAGGGAGACGGAACGTTTATCGACGTAAGTGAACAGGCATCACTCAGTGATCGGGAGTGGACAGCAAGTGTGCTGATGTGCGACCTGAATGCGGATAGCCTGCCGGATTTGTATGACGTGAATTACCTGATGGGTGACGATGTGTATACGAAGATCTGCCGTGATCGAGCATGCTCACCCAGCGTTTTCGATGGTTCCCCGGATCGCCTGTTGATCAATCTGGGGGATGGCACCTTTCGCCCGATTGACGAAGCGACGCCGCAAGTAAATTCAAAAGGACTGGGAATTGTCGCGTTTGAAACAGCTTCAGACAGGCGTCCTTCTTTGTTCATTTCCAACGATCAGGTCGCGAACTTTATGCTCAAGAGTCGTCCGGCGGACAACTCGGAGAATATCGTATTAAGCGATGATGCAATGGTCACCGGGTTGGCACTGAATGATCAGGGGCTACCCATGGCGTGTATGGGCATTGCAGTAGACGACCTGGACGGAAATGGACTATTGGACTTGTTCGTTACGAACTTTCAAGACGAATCCAACACTGTCTACCTTCAGGATACTGTTGGCCTTTTTGTTGACACAACCAGAGCTACTGGCATGCAGTCTGTTAGTCTGCCTTATACTGGCTGGGGAACTCAGACACTCGACGCCGACCTTGATGGACGACCGGACCTGGTTGTCGCGAATGGCCACGTCGATGACGGTCGAGAGTTCGGTGGAGACTACCATCAACGGCCTCAGTTTTTTCACAATGTCGGTGGACGCTTCGAAGAGCTGCCAGCAACTCAGGCTGGTAAGTATTTTTCCGGAATGTATTTGGGACGCGGCGTGGCCAGAGTGGACTGGAACATGGACGGAATGCCGGAGTTTATTGTCTCCAATATCAATGCAGGTGTGTCAGTGCTGAAGAACACAACGAAGTCCTGCGGACACGGTGTCAGTTTCCGGTTAATCGCCTCAACAACCGCACGTGACGCCATTGGAGCTCAAGTTACCATCAAATATTCAGGTCAGGATGTGACTCGACAATTAACTGCCGGTGACGGATATATGGCCAGCAACGAACGACTGCTTCAATTTGGTCTGGCTGAAACGACAATGATTGACAGCGTCCAGATTCACTGGCCATCGAAGAGTGTTTCTGAACTTGCATCATTTCCGGTGGATTGCACAGTGACTGTCGTGGAAGGAAAGCCCATCGCCACTTGTGTAACAAAACATGAATCTCGCTCACTTCCGGTTGTGATTCAGCCTTAACCGTTCCATTTCAGATTGTTTGACGCGACCTCTCGCTCTTTTGTCTTCATCAAATACGGGATCTAACCTTTTGAGCAGCCGCACAACAGTTCAGATCAATGCGATTGCGGTTCTGCTGTTGACTTTGCTGACAGCACCAGGCTGCTCATTTTCCAGCGATACGCCAGACAGTCCGCACGAATCACTTCGTAAGGCACGGCTGCTGTTGGCTCGCGGTGATGCTAACGCAGCCGAATCCCTGGTTCGCCCCATCACGCTGACACAGCCGCATCTGGCTGACGCCTGGTTACTCGCAGCGGAGTGTGCCGTTGCTAGAAACGCCTACGATGACGCAGTCGACTATTTGAGTCACATTCCGGCTGATAACGAAAAAGCGTGGCTGACAGCTCAGATGCTGACAGCCGATATTCTGCACTATGAGCTATACCGCTTCAGGGATGCGGAAAAGACATACAGGGGCATTCTGCAGATTGATCCAGACAACGTGACGGCCAATGATGGTTATGCTCGGCTGTTGGGAATGTGCGGACGACGCTCGGAAGCAATCCCTTGCGTGTTGCGGCTGATTCTTGCCGAACAGGAAACTGATCTGTTAATGCTGCTTTCGCGGGAGTCCGGATTACTGAATGACCCACAGATGCTGAAGGCCGCGATCGACGCAGATTCCGGCGATCCCAACCCGCTGTTCGGCCAGGCCGCCGCAGCCGCTGCCAGCCAGCAGCCGAAGCTCGCTCTTGAGAAGCTGGAAGCTGCGGAGAAACTCGGCCATTTGCCTGCTGAATTCACCGGATGGATGGGCCGCCAGTTATTAAGCAATGGTCAAACCCAACGCCTGAGGAAATGGCAGTCCGAACTGGACATGTCGCAACTGGACGCTGAATCCTGGCTGATTCTTGCGGAGCTTGCGGACGCAGCGGGAGATGTTCGATCAACGGTGCGTTGCGCCTGGGAAGCTTCACGACGTCGGCCTGAATCCCTGCCAGCGATGCATCAACTGGCAAGAAGCCTGACTTCAGTAAATGAAAGCCAGCTTGCAGAACCATTGCTTCAGCGAGTTCAACTGCTGAATGATCTGCGAGACCTGCAGCATCAGGCGCTGATGGCAGATCGTGATCCGAACGAGCAGGAGTTTCTTGACATGCTGACCGCGCTTCGATCCGTCGGTCGATATTGGGAGGCGCTGGCGTGGGGAAGAATTGGAGTGAAGAAGGCTCCACAGAATGACAGCATGCAGCAATTGGTTAAGGAAATGACGGAGCAGTTACCGGATCTGAAGTTTCAACTGACGGCCGAAGAATTCAACCTTGCGGCAAAGCTTGATTTATCCGAATACCCCATGCCCACGACGCAGCCACAGATTGCTGAACCAGTCGGTTCACTAAGGTCAGACAATGTCGCTTTTCGAATGCAGGCCGCAGACATCGGCTTTCAATTCGAATACATGCCAGGGGCAATCACAACCACGCATCGAATGCTGGAATTTGGTGGTGGCGGTCTGGCAGCTGCTGACTTCGACAACGATGGCTATGCAGATTTACTTTGCACGCAGGGCACCACAATTCCCAATGCCCCGGCGACTGAAACGCTTTACCACGACACGATATTTCGCAATCTTCGCGGTGAACGCTTTGATGATGTTTCACAAGCCGCAGGATTCGGGCACGAAAAAGACTTTAGTACAGGAGTGTCCGCCGGCGACATCAATAACGACGGCTTTGCGGATGCATACATCGCTTCGATCGGAGCCAATAGCCTGTGGCTGAACAATGGTGACGGGACGTTCTCCGCCGCGTCTGTCAACGTGACAGACGCACCGCCGGAATGGACAGCCAGTTGCCTGATTGCAGACCTGAACGGCGATTCTATACCAGACCTGTACGACGTGAACTATCTTACCGGCCACGACGTATTCACTCGAGTATGCAGTGGCGGTGATGAGCAGCAAGCGATGTGTACTCCGTATGACTACCCCGGGGCAATGGACCGCTGTTTAATGGGCACTGGCGACGGATCATATCAAGACAAAACAGCAAGCTTTCTTACACCACCACCAGCAGCAGGGAGAGGGCTGGGAGTTGCGGCGTTTCGATCAGGCAGTGGTGGCCTGTCGCTGTTTGTGGCCAACGATACTGTGGCAAACTTTTTCTATACATCCAATTCCACGACACCTTTGTCATTAATGGACAACGCCGCAGTGGCGGGGCTGGCTTTTAACGCGGCGGGCGCGGCTGAGGCATGCATGGGCGTTGCAGTCGCAGACTGCACGCAAGACGGAAATATCGACCTGCTCGTGACAAATTTTCTTTACGAGTCCAACACCTTGTACTCTCTTGTTGCGCCGGGGCTGTATGAAGATCAGACTCGAAAACTGGGCTTGCAGGATGCCAGTCTGCCTGTGCTTGGATTCGGGACTCAGTTTCTGGATGCAAATCTTGACGGGCGACAGGAACTTTTTGTTGCCAACGGTCACACGTCTGACCAAAGTCGGCAAGGCACGGCCTTTCAAATGCAACCTCATATGTTTGAATGGACGGGTTCTCAATTTGAGCAGCTTAACAGCGATATCATCGGCCAGTGGAGTCGGCAGAAGTTTGTAGGACGAGCTGTCGCCAAAATCGACTGGAATCGTGATGGCCGTCCAGACCTGGCAGTCGGACTGCTGCGCGAACCCTCCTTCGTACTGACGAATACATCCAACACAGATGGAAATCACTTCCTTATAATTCAGCTTATATCAACCCAAAATGCACGGGACGCCATTGGCACGATCGTAAAAGTCAAAACACCAGACGGAACTCAGACAGTCCAACTGACAGGTGGTGACGGCTATCAATGCACGAATCAGCGGCAAATACAAATTGGAATTGGTCAACACAAAGTGATTGAAGCGATCGAAATCAATTGGCCATCAGGTAGAACCCAAACTTTCAGCGACGTTCCATCCGACAGCCACATCGCCATTGCTGAAGGACGCCAATACGCGACCCTGCCGAATTGAACAAGCCGAATTGAACAAGCCGATGGGATCAAACATGGGAAAGGACAACGGAAAGTCTTCATCAGATTTTGACATGTCCGACCGCTCGGCATGGAGCAAACCGGGAAGCTTAATCCTGGGGCCGAGTGTCAATTGCATGCAGGACTCACCGCACGCTTTGACATTTCCCGTCACGGCCTCGCGCACCCTTTCACGAACCACTCAATAGCGGGAGTTCAGAAAAACGACGGTTGCGCCGAAGAATGCGCTAAAGCCGATTAGAGTCGTGGCGATGAAATGTAAGACAAGCAGGCGGCCCCGTTTCGGGCGAAATCGGTTGGCAAGCCAGACTATTGGTAATGCTCCAACAAATCCGATCAGAAATGCCCATTCAAAGACCAGGCTTAACCGACGACAGATCAGAAAATAGCCCGCACAAACACTTAAAAACACAAATAGCGGCCACCGGCGAATCAACGCCGATTTCAGGTCACATTTCTCGCCTGCCGATTTCCCATCTTCCAATGCCACCGCACGACTTGCCACGACATATTCCAACGCGGCATACAAACATACGGGCCACGTGAATACAAATTCGCCGGTCAACCATCCCAACAGCGTTGTGCCAATCGCTCCCGGTATAAATGCCGCGACAAACACACCAGCAGGGATAAAGTCACCCACTGATTCAGTGTGCCACCTGAATCGTGACAGGGTCCACCCCACCAACAGTCGTCCCGGTATCAGAATCACCAATCCAGTGACATACCACAAAATCAACCACCGTTGGTGAGGAATATCAAACGCATACTCCGGCTCCACCGCCAGAATCAAAGCGGCAAGGTTGTAATATTGACGCTGAGCCAGGTCACCCGTTCGTTGAGTTGCCGCAATTGGCGTTTCAGATTCACTTCCAATGTAAACGCACACCGCCTGACTTTGATTTCTGACATAAAGCCGACCGCGATGCAGACAAGGGGCCGTCCACGTCAGTTCTCCCTTCAAAACGGAGCAGCGAGCCAGTTCGACGCATTCTTTCGGATTAGCTTCCAGCAGGATCAGTTCTCCAAGTTCGTTAAGAATTACCAACTTGCCATCAGCGGCAATAATTCCGCACTGTCCGATTTCACCAGCGGCCAATTCTGCGTTGGCACTTCTGGAAGGTTTTCCGGTTCCGTTGGACCACGCCTCCGCACCGGTCGCCAGTTCCATGCATCGAAAAATCCCGCGTGATGGGCGATGGGTTTTCGACTGAACATCGAAGATATCAAATCCATAAATGTAGCCGTCGACACAAACGCTGGAGCAGACATCATTGGACATCATCGGTGTCGTCCATGCCCGACGAAGTTCCTGAGTGTTGTCATCCAGCGCAGATAAATCCAGAGCATAAGAACCGGCTTTAAACGGCGCAGAAAGCCACAAAAGCGGTTCCTGATAGATCGGCCACGCCGAGTGCTCGTCATAGCCGCTTGACAAATCCAGCCGTCGCTTCAGCTGCCCTGAATCTCGGTTAAGAATCAGCAGGCTGTTTTGCATATAGCAAACAACCAATGGCTCTCCGTTCACTTCAATCGGCAACGCAGGTGTGTAACTCGCGGGTTCGCTGGTCGATCGCCACAATTCTGCGCCCGACGCAGAATCAAACGCAACGACACCGGCGTCGCGACCACCAACCGGCAAAATCACCTTATTATCGACCAGGGTCGGCGAACAGGCATATCCAAAATCGCACCCTTCAATGCCGTATGTGTCAAGTAAATCCACCGACCACTTTAGTTCACCACTGGACTGACTAAGACATGCCAACAGACCATCCGGCGAAGTGAAGTAGACACTTCCTTTATACAATGTCGGCGTGGATCTGGGGCCCGGGTAAACGCCTGCGGCTTCATACGGCCAGTCGTAGCGATATTCCCAAATGGTCTGGCCGGTGTCTGCTTCCAGGCAATACACAAATTGCCCCGTCATATTTTGCGACTGCGTAAAGACTCGCCCACCTTCGGCCACAAACGCAGAATAGCCCTGCCCCAGTTTCCGCACCCACAAAACGGGTGGCCCCTGTTCTGGCCATTCACTCGCCAGTGCCACTTCATCAGCATGCCCGTCAAAGGAAGGCCCTCTCACAGCAGGCCATGTTTCCTGAGCTAAACAGTTGCCACTTCCAGCGACAAGGTTCACAAACACAAACAACGGCACCATCAGGCGTAAAGAAGACTGAGTGGCTGAACATCGGATCGAAACTCGCATTCAACACCTGCACCTTCAGATTGCCATAGGGACGTTCCGCCGCAAACACTCAACTCCCTGAAGCCTGACCATTCTGCCAGACGACTTTATCTTCGATCGGTCGTCTTGTTCCGACAGGCAGTTCACCTTGCGGATAGCCGACATAAAACAGCCCCAACACTCTGTCGCGTTCGGCAAGGCCCAGATGGTCACGAAGCTGCGTGCTGCAGATCGCGTTTCCTGATGACCAATAACCGGCAACTCCCAGAGCAGTGGCGGTCAGGTGCAGGTTTTGGACAGCACACGCCACGGCTTCAATTTCTTCGACCTCTGGAATTTTTCCGGACAGCTGACGCTTCATCGCAATCACGATCAAATGCGAAGACCGTGCGGCGTTGGCACGAAACTTTTCAGCTTTGGCAGGCTTCACCGATTCGGCGGGAGTCACCTGTTGATAAATCTGAGCCAGCAGGTTGCCGAGTTCCATCCGGGCGGCATCCGAATAGACAAAGAAACGCCATGGCTCCGTCATGCCGTGAGTCGGCGCCCAATTGGCATTTTGCAGCATTTCCCAAACAAGTTCATCGTCAACAGGTTTCCCCGAAAACTGCTCAGGCTTCACCGACCGGCGACTCTGAATCAGCAGGTTCAATTCCAGGCTCTTACCGGACGAATGCGGAACATTGGGAGTATTCATAGGGCAGTATTTATTATCGTCTAATGCAGACAGCGATTGGATGAGACAAAAGAAGAGAGGTCGTCAACCGCCTCCACAAAAAAAATCACAAAAAAACAGTCTGAAGGCACGTTCATTCATACTACGTATTGCGAAACCGATTTCGAATTCGTAAAGTCATTGGCAAGCTGACTCGTTGTGAATTCTGCATGCGGAATTCAAGCCGGCTGCCATTCGCTCTTGCGTCTGGTATTCGGCGATCTCTGGCTAACTTGTTTTGCAAACCTTCTTCGCAAGGAATGCATTCCGAACGATTACGGTAACAAGTTCGACGAGGCATGGAAGACAGCTGTCTGGCATGGTTGAATATTCAACTGGTTGTGTCAGCGAGGCTGGATTTTTGCTGCCGTTTGTGAAGGTAGTGCATTTGTGGTTTTTGAGCTGTAAAGCTCGGGGTAAGTGATGAGTAAGAATATTTTTGTAGGAAGCCTCGCTTGGGGCACAACGTCTGAAGGCCTGGAGCAGGCTTTTGCTCAATTCGGAACCGTGACTTCTGCGAAGGTCATCTCAGACCGAGAGACTGGACGATCAAAGGGTTTCGGATTTGTTGAAATGGCAACTGGTGGTGATGAAGCGATCGAAGCTCTCAATGGCTCTGACCTCGATGGTCGTCAGATCGTTGTGAACGAAGCGCGACCACGCGAACCACGCAGCGGTGGTGGTGGTTACGGCGGTGGAGGTGGCGGTTACGGAGGTGGCGGTGGTGGATATGGCGGCGGTGGCGGCGGTCGCTACTAAGCCATTCGAAACCTGAAGCCTTCCTGAATACTCAACATGTTCTCTACGAATATGTGTTGCGTATCAAAGGCCAAAGACAAAAGAATGCAAAGCGGTGAAGGTAACACTTCACCGCTTTTTCCATGCGCATGCAGCAATAACACTCAATGGTTGCGGTAACATGCCGAAGTCATCATTGGCTTCCGGAAAGAAATTGTTTGCGAATCGACTACAGTACGCCAATGAACGAAACAAAAAATTCCATTCGGCAACGAACCACAGTCTGGGCAGCTAAATATTGGCAGTCGTTTTCCTTTGTCGGTCTTGTGTTTGCCACACTTTTCTTTTCCGCCTCCGTGACTCCGTCCTTATTGCCACGACACTTCGTCGTTCAGGGACTGCTTTCCGGATTCGCTCTGGCTGTGGGCTATGGATTGGGCATCTTCTCTGTCTGGCTGTGGCAATTTCTGGAACTGCCAAAGCCCGGCGAAAGACTGGAACGGATCTCCAAACGCATCTCTGCAATCGGCGCGGCAGTTGTATTTTTTGGCTTTCTAAGGCAAATGACGTTCTGGCAAAATTCCATTCGAATACTTATGGAGATGGAACCACTCGAAAGCGCAGACCCTTATCGCACGGCGGCAATAGCACTCACCTTTGGAGCACTGCTGATTGCCGCAATTCGACGTCTGATCAGCGTGGGTGCGTACTTCTCAAGTCAACTGAATCGCTTTCTGCCACAACGAATCTCGTACGTGGCCAGCACTATTCTGGTTGCGCTGCTGTCGGTACTTGTTGTGAACGGTGTGCTTGCCAAAAGCCTGCTTAGCTCTGCCGACAAGTTCTTCGCTCGAGTGGACGAGTTCATCGACGAGGGCGTTGAGCAGCCAACAATAACCACGGCATCCGGAAGCAGCGACTCATTGATTCCATGGGATTCAATCGGACGACGAGGCAAAAACTTCATAGCAGCCGGACCGACGCGCGAACAGATCGCAGACTTCTGTGGCGACTATACACTTCAGCCGCTACGAATCTATGTTGGCCTGAGGTCTCGCCCAACACCGGAACTACGAGCACAGCTTGCGTTGGAAGAACTGAAACGCGTTGGCGGTTTCGACCGTTCGGTGTTGGTCGTTGCAACTCCAACAGGAACAGGCTGGCTGGATCCGGGTGCTGTCGATCCGCTTGAGTATTTGCACCGTGGAGACACCGCAATCGTCAGCATGCAATACTCATACCTGCCAAGCTGGTTAACGATCACCGTTGATCCGAATCGTTCTCGCGAAGCAGCAAAACTTCTGTTCGATGAAATCTATGGGTACTGGAAGACTTTACCGAAAGACGGACGGCCGCGACTTTACCTGCAGGGACTCAGCCTTGGCGCTCTCGGATCTGAAGTGTCTGCCGATCTGTTTACGATCTTTGAAGATCCGATTCATGGAGCCGTCTGGAGTGGCCCCCCGTTTCCGAGTTCTCAGTGGGCAAACATTACAAGAGGCAGAAACGACGGCAGCCCTGAATGGCTACCGGAATTCCGAGACGGAGCCATGGTCCGGTTCACTGGGCAGGATGGAAGTTCCCTGAAGACGGGCAAAAACTGGGGACCAATGCGAAGCGTTTACATCGAGTACGCCAGCGATCCAATGGTGTTCTTCTCACCCGATCTGATGTTCCAAAAGCCTGAATGGCTGATCGGCAAAAGAGGTCCGGACGTGTCACCGCACCTGGAATGGTATCCAATTATCACCTGCCTGCAGATCGCTTTCGATTTGCCAATGGCAACCAGCGTGCCCAGCGGATATGGTCACAACTATGCTCCGGCAAATTACATCGACGCATGGATTGCCGTTACTTCGCCAACAAGCTGGCCAGATGATGACACGCAGCGACTGAAAGCTCTGTTCGCCTCCAAACCGGGAGAAACCTTCAATATCGCCCCATGGGCGCACCCCAGCCCATGAAGTGCGTGGTGTACTGATACTTGTAGACAGCAATCACAGTGCGTTCAGCTTGAAAAGTGGACAAGCCAAGAGGATACTTCTTGGTCACCGCCGGAACTCATCTCTGAGTTCCAGATGTTAAACACCACTGCCCGATCGCAGCCAGGCGCGAACACTGATTCGTTTTCAAGTTTGCAAGTAGTCTGGCCATCACTTAAGCCGCTTCAAAACCAGAAAGTTAGACTTCTTGAAGCCGCAATCATATTCACATTGAGTCATTTTTCCTGTGCGACAACTTGGCGTTTCCGAGCGGTAGCTCGAATGGTCCGAAGCACTGCGTCGTTAGAGTCTTATATTAGAATAAAGCGCGCACGGTGCGTGCATGTTGGTCGTAGCGACAACGGAGCGGCTCGGCAATTCGAGCGTTCTAAGTCTGCCTGCGTGCCACGCCACTGGGTCAAGGGCGAAGCCCTTGTTAGGTTTGTGATGGGCGTTCTTCGGTAAGTTGAGGTGTCTTAGCAGACCTTCGTTTTCTTCTCACCTGAATTGGATTACACACTATGAAACACGTTTCGATGCTGGTCGCTTTCGCTATTGTGGCTGGCGTTTCATTCCCGACCTTTGCTGCAGACGCCGTCCAACCTGTGCGCATGGGCTGCGGCCTGATGACATTCGACACAGTTCCTGGCTGGGGCCTGGGAGAAGACGGAAAGTCAGTTATTGGCTCGACCCACGGAGCGGTTGTCATCGACAAAGCGGGCAACATCTATACGAGTGCCAAGCTGGGAGTGTTTGTTTTTTCGCCCGATGGCAAGGTCGTTCGACGGTTTCTTGGTGACGAATATTCGAACATCCACGACATGGAAATCCGCGATGAAGCCGACGGCGAATTCATTTATGGAGCTCGCAATGCCAACGCTGAAGGAATCAAATTCAGCGCAGAAACCGGCGACATCGTTCTGCATTTGCCCTTCCCTGAGGAATCTGGCCTGGCACTCAAAAAGTTCAACCCGACAGCGATCACAGTTGCTCCCAATGGAGACATCTTCCTGTCTGACGGTTATGCCAGTAATCATATTTTCAAGTTCGACAAGTCTGGCAAGTATCTGATGCATTTTGGCGAAAAAGGTAACGACCTGAAGCAATTCAATACTGCTCACGGCATGACGCTGGACACCCGATACGACCCGCCTCGCCTGTTGATCTGCGACCGCAATCATCAACCCAAAGGTCGTCTGCTGCATTATGACCTTGACGGTAACTACATCGAAGAAGTGATCACTGGCCTGGGCATGCCGACATCTGCATCCATTCAGGGTGATTTTGTTTCAGTACCCGACCTGCATGGGCGACTGGTCATCCTGAACAAGAACAACACCATCATGGCAGTGCTCGGTCACAATCCCGATCCAAAGCTGGGAGGCAGTTTCGGAATTCCTCAGGAACAATGGATCGAAGGCATCTTTAGCGGCACGCATGGATCATACTGGGACAAAGACGGCAATCTGTACGTTCAGGATTGGAACGTGTCTGGCCGACTGATGAAACTTGTCCGAATCAAATAGGTCAAATAGCCTGTCAATGCTGGCTGAGCGTTCACGGTGCGGTTGGTGATTCCCGCAACCTTGCGGGAATCACACTGGCGATCTTATTTAAAAACAAGCGTCGAATCGTATCGTAGCCTCGGTTGTTGGGATCTTCAAAATTATCCCAGTACCAATACGTTGGGTCTTCAGAACAATAGTGTTCGTTCCAGAACTGGCGTGAATAAATGCCGTGGCCAAGAAACGCAGCATGAATATCAACAAGATGCGCGTTCGTTCGATTGGCACATACTTCTGCGATGATTGAATTATAGTCGTCGTGAATCTTCAGAGCATCCGGCCATCGCGGAAGCCCCGCAGTTACCGCATTGCCAACGCCGTCCGTTGGGTCGTAGATGTTTCCGACAAAGATCTCGCAGCCACCCGGAAATTTCAATTCGATCTCGTCGAATGTGGCCTCCAGTCTCTGTCGATAGTTTTCGATCCACAGCTTTGCTTGTTCATGTGTAGCGCCATACATAGCTCCTTCCTTCGGCGCCTGCCTTCCATAGCTGTGAATAATGTCGTTCCCTCCGGTTGTCATCACTACGATCCCGAACGTTGATTCAGACTGAACAGTGATATCTGGCACTAAATATTCCAGGTTTTCAATCGACGTTGTCCCGCTGCGAGCATGGTTTTCGTGCCGAAGATTCGGCAGTACAGAAGACAGGCAAACTTCAGAATGTTCATCGTCGCGCGGAGTCTGCACCAACCGATTGAAGTACGACATGGAAGACGGCATCGCCCCCAATCCATCCGTGATGCTATCGCCCAAACCAACAAGCAAAATGTCGCGGTCGCTCCAGGCAGATTCGAACATTGCGATCGAAACCTCAGGCCCGGCAGGACCTGTCCCCATCGGATGTTCAAGCCAGAAATACTTGAACGCGTAGATCGATCCGTACAACAGAATGCCAGCGGTCAGCAACACCTTCAGACGTTTTGACAAGCGAAACTGCTTCACGACAGTGGAAGACTGCTGCTTAGACAAGATCGCGTTCATAGCCAATCTTTCAAATTCTGACGACAGGACTGTTACTGACTCAACAAAAGATCAGATCAGGCTTGCGTTTAAATTTGTCTAAGACTTTTTTCGCCCAAAAGTGCAGGTTATGTCGATAGCAGCAAGTGACCTTCAATCGGCACAAACTGAGTGGCAGCATTAATCAGCGATGCAGCCGTTAAGCCAACTGCACCGTAAACTTCGACGTCAACGGCGTGCGCTTCGATCAGTTTTTTCACCACCAGATCGAAGTCGCCATCGCCCGACACAAGCACGGCAACATCGGCCTGGCTTCCGATTTCGATCATGTCCAAAGTAATGCCAACATCCCAATCGCCTTTCGCAGATCCATCGCGTCGTGAAATAAACGGCTTCAGCTTTACTTCGAAACCAATCGATCTCAGGATCTGCTGAAAATTGATCTGCTGTGGATCTCCCCGATCGATGGCATATGCAAACGCCCCAACGACTTCACGATCGGCTGTCACAGTGTCCCAAAATGCCTGATAGTTGAAGTGACAACCAAAAGATTCTTTCACTGTGTAGTAGACATTCTGAACGTCTACAAATACCGCAACTTTCTGCATCTGCACTCCGAACATCGAATAACATCAAGACATAGACACAGCCATCGCAACAACTCGCTGTGTTTTTTGCCAGCTTATGTCTGACGCCGTTCTAATCCCAATCGCCCCTGAACATATCTGCGACAATCGTGTAACAACCTGACATTTCTTTCGCTGAAGTAAATATCAACCAATTGCCACAAACTTCAATCACAAGGAAAGTCAGTCATGAACACCTCAACCAACAGCACACCCCCAGCATCAAACACTAACGCTTCCAACACAACGACTTCAGAACTGAATCAGTTTGCTGCTCTGCTGGACCGCTTCTTTGCGAAAGTTGCACTTTAATGCGATCATCGAACTTGAGACTGAAAATCGACAGTCATCCAGCGTTTAATGGGGCTAAGCAAACGTGCCCCTGAAGGCGCACAGCCCGCGGCTTCCTGCGGAAGATACAAACGCGAAAGTCATTTCCAGAATGCGACTTCGCCAAAGCCATGCAACCGTCCGAATCACAAGTCGGCTCCGCACACAACATCACAAGCTGCAGGCAATCAAGGTGCTAACCAAGCAGATCCTGAACAACAGCAGCTGGTTCTGCTCCTGTTAGTTTTTGATCCAGCCCCTGATAGCGGAAGGTCAGGCGGTTATGGTCGATCCCAAGCTGGTTCAATATTGTCGCATTCATGTCCCGAATGTGAACCGGGTTTTCAACGATGTTGTAGCAATAATCGTCCGTCTTACCGAACTCAAAGCCTCGCTTAATGCCGGCTCCTGCCATCCACATTGTGAAACAACGACCGTGATGATCGCGGCCATGATTGTCGGCCGTTAGTGTACCCTGAGAATAAATCGTGCGGCCGAATTCGCCGCCCCAGACAATCAGCGTATCTTCGAACATTCCACGTTGTTTCAGATCCGTGATCAATCCCGACACTGGATGGTCGATGGATTCACACTGACCACGAATCAGTTTGGGCAGGCTGCCGTGCTGATCCCAGCCTCGATGAAACAACTGCACGAACGGAACACCCTGCTCTGCCAGCTTTCTGGCAATAACACAGTTCCGAGCAAACGAACCGGGCGTGTCCACGTCCGGGCCATACAGAGCTTTTGTTTCGGCGGTCTCTGAATTCAGGTCCATCAACCCGGGAACCGACGTCTGCATACGGAACGCCATTTCGTACTGAGCAATTCTTGCCAGCGTCTCGGGGTCACCAAAACTGCTGTACGTTTCCTGATTGATGGCGGCAATACGGTCCAGCATGCGTCGCCGAGTGGAACGGTCGATGCCGTCTGGATCGTTGAGATACAAGACCGGGCTGTTTCCGGCTCGCAAGGCAACGCCCTGATGCTGAGACGGCAGAAATCCGCTGCCCCACAATCGACTGTATAACGCCTGCTTCTGCCCCGGGCCTTTCGAAATCATGACCACATAGGATGGTAGATTTCGGTTTGGGCTGCCGAGCCCGTAGCTCACCCATGCTCCCATGCTGGCCTTGCCGGGTTGCTGCACTCCCGTATTGATAAACGTGATCGCCGGGTCATGATTGATTGCTTCTGTGTGAACCGACTTCACCAGAGTGATGTCGTCGACGTGCTTTGCCGTGTGCGAAAGGATCTCGCTGACCCACGTTCCATTCTGCCCGTGACGAGAAAACTTGAACATCGGAGCCACACACGGAAACGCCTTCTGGCCGGACGTCATGGTGGTGATACGCTGACCGTTGCGAATTGATTCCGGAAGCTCCTGACCATGAATGCCGCGAATTTCCGGCTTGTAATCCCAGGTGTCAATATGTGACGGCCCGCCGCACATAAACAGGTAGATCACTCGCTTTGCCTTCTGAGCAAAATGAGGAAGCTCCGGCAAACCGCCGTTTGCATCGGCCGTCGTTTGAATGTCGGCGGCCGTCGCAACTCCGCCACCGATCAGCGAGGCCAGCGCGGCGGCCCCCAGTGGCCTTCCAGCGTTAGCCAGCAAGTCTCTGCGAGAAAGTTGTGCCTGAGTATTCAGGATTGTTTGACGAAGGTCGTTTGCAGATGCCATTTCAGCGTCCTGTAGCAGGAATTCGTAACTATACCGATGATCGCGCTATCAGCCGCGAGTCAGAGTTTCATCAAGATTCAGAATCATGCTGCCAATCACCGTCATCGCCGCGTGAGTCGCGGCATCCAGTGATTCGTCTCGCTTCGAATCGCCGATCGCCAGAAACTTTGCGGCCGCATCGGAGTCATTTCTGAATCGCTCCAACTCTTCACCGAAGGCTTCCAGCAGAATCGACTGAACTCCCGATGTCGGCTGAACTCCAACAGCACTGCGATAAGCGAAGCTGATCTGCTGCTGAGTCGTCGCTCCTCCCGCCTTCATCGCGGTTTCTGCAAGAGCACGAGCCGCCTCGACAAACTGAGGATCGTTCATTGTGACCAAAGCCTGCAAAGGAGTATTCGTACGCGACCGCTTTAATGAACACTTCTCGCGAGTAGGCGCGTCAAAGATCGTCATGGCGGGCGCGGGAGCCGAACGCTTCCAATAAGTGTACATCGAACGGCGATAGAGTTTGTCGCCTGTATCGGCGACAAATCTGAGGTTGCCATCCAGGCTTACTTCATTCCAAAGCCCGGCCGGCTGATAGGGCTTAACGCCGGGGCCTCCGATTTCTGACACCAACAGGCCACTCGCCGCTAAAGCATTGTCGCGGACGAATTCTGCCTGCAGTCTAAACCGAGCACCTCGTGACAGCAGTCGGTTTTCAGGATCGACATTCAGCTTCTCCGCCGTCACAGCAGATGACTGACGATAGGTCGACGACATCACCATTTGCTTGATCATGCGTTTGATGTCCCAGCCGGATTCCACAAAGTCAACCGCCAGCCAATCCAGCAATTCGGCATGACTTGGCCATTCCCCCTGAGCTCCAAAGTCTTCGAGCGAACGGACAATGCCCTCACCGAACAGCATGGCCCAGTATCGGTTCACGGCAACTCGCGATGTCAATGGATGGCCCGGTGAAGTCAACCATGTAGCGAGTCCAAGTCGGTTCGAGGTCGCTCCGGCGGGCATCGACGGAAACACGGCAGGCACACCCGGTTTAACAGGCCGATCTTTCAGCGGTGACGCATAATCACCGCGTGCCAGTACGAATGTTTCACGCATCGCAGGAAGGTCGTTCATCACCATCACGTTGACGACGGGCTTTCGCAGCTGAGCAATCTCTGCTGAAAGTTTTGAACTCGCCTGAGTCAATGCCTTGTAGGGCTCATCGATAACGTTCAGATAGTGGCCCCGCAGAACCTTGTTCTCGTCTTCTGAACGCTCCTCAGCCGCTTTAGCAAGCAATGGCGTGATGACATCATTTCCAGCCAGCGCGGCAACTTCAGATTCCGCAAGGGCACGACCGTACACTCGCACGTCATCGACAAGTCCCGTGTAGTTTGATCCGCTATTGCGACGCCCGAGATAAAACGGCCCCTTTGACTTAATTGTGCCCGAAAGGCCATCTTGTTCGATGTCCCAATCCCACGGCTTTCCGTCGACATAAATCTTTACACCTGCAGCCTTGCCAGAACCGTCATAAGTAATGAAGACGTGCTGCCACGTGTCGGGCTTCAGCTTTTGCTTTGAACGCACTTTGATAGCGTCAGTCGGCCACTTGTGAATGATGTGCGGTTCGATGATTCCTCCGGAAAGGTGGATGTCATACCCACGATAGTCGTTGCCGGTGTTCATCCGGGCAAATGGTGCTCCAACGCCAGCCCCTTTGGGTTTGATCCACGCGCCGTATGAAAAGCCGTGGCTTCCGTCAAAGTCGCCAGCATCGCCGAGATCAATGAAGTTAGCGCTGTCGCATTCGAAAGCTTTGCCGAACTTGCCATCGGCCCATTTAACAGGACCATTAAGCTTGCCCTTGCGAGCCTTGTTCGCCAGGTCTGCAACGTCGCGGCCTTTGCCTTCGTCCAGAGGAACATGAGCCATCATGTCCAGCGGTACCAGAGGCTGACTTCCAGCAGCGGCAGAAGCAGCCATCAGCCATGCCTGATATTCAGGTTCAACCGCAGCCGCTCGTTCATCTAGCTTTGGCTGAACCAGGTCAAGCTCCTTCTGCAACGCGTCGGCCTGACCAGTCTTCGCTCCGTCAAAGATGTCCACAATCGGTGCTTCGTTGCCGTTACGAGTCTGTCGGCCACCGTCTGCCGACTGATTGAAGTACGCGAAAAATTGATAATATTCTTCCTGGGTGATCGGGTCGTACTTGTGGTTGTGGCATTGAGCACACTCCATGCTGAGCCCCATCCATACGATCGACGTGGTCTTCACTCGATCAATAACGTATTCGACTCGGTATTCTTCTTCAATCAGCCCCCCTTCATCGGTGGTTGCATTGTTACGCAGAAATCCAGTCGCCACTTTTTGCGGTGTCGTCGAACCCGGCAACTGGTCACCGGCCAGCTGTTCTAATGTAAACTGATCGAATGGCTTGTTGGAATTGTACGCGTCAATCACCCAATCGCGCCACGGCCACATATCTCGCGGACCATCCGCGTGGAACACGCTTGTGTCGCCATATCGAGCGGCATCCATCCAGGCAACCGCCATGCGCTCTCCAAAGTGCGGAGAAGCCAGAAGTCGATCAACAACGGCCTCGTAAGCGGTTTCCGAAGTGTCCGCAAGAAAGGCGTCGATTTCGGAAATCGTTGGAGGCAGCCCGGTAAGATCCAGAGTCACTCGGCGAAGCAATCGTTCTTTGTCTGCGTCAGAATTCGGCTTCAACCCTTCCTGCAGCAATCGTTGCATAATGAACGCGTCGATTGGGTTTCGAATCCAGGAACTGACCGAATCATCAACGGCGTCCTGTCCGCCTTTGGCTACGGCAGCAAACGGCACTGGGGACCTCGTCGGAGCGATAAACGACCAATGCCCCTGATAAGGAGCTCCGGCTTCAACCCAGGCTTTTAGAACGGCCACATCTTTCGGCTCAAGTTCGACGTGAGAATCTGCGGGCGGCATAACAACATCCGGATCGGTCGAAACAATCCGGGCCCAACCTTCACTTCCAGCTAAACCACCATCAAACGCGTGGCGAATGCCAGCTTCGTTGTCGAGTCGCAAGTCGGCTTCCCGGTGAGCATCATCGGGGCCGTGACACTTCACGCACGTTGCCGAAAGAATGGGACGAACATCGCGATTGAACTGAACGTCATCACCAGCAGCAACCGCTGGCGTGACGAAACACAGCGACACGACGCAACACACGAACATCAAGGCATAACGGCCAAGCGAATAGTGCTTCACAATGACACCAAATCAAGCTGGAGGACAGCGGGGCGGGATACAGCTTTAAAACACCAACCATGATACCGCAGGGAAACCACAACAAACAAGGATGTATCGCGGAATCAAACCACAGTCTGGCCTCATCCACTGAAAACTGATCGGAACAATCACTGCGGAAACGTCAGGCCTGCGTATAATTGAAGCAGACTTCATCACTTCAAATGTGAACCACACCCATGTCGCAAACCACAATTCACTCGGCCGTAGACGCTCTGCTTGGAAACTTCTCGGCTGACTCATCCAGTAGCCTTAGCGAAACCATTCAGAAGTCGCTGCTGGTTGCTCGAGCTCTCCAGAAGAGGGCTCACGACCTGCAGACTCCGGAAGAAAAGAAGCAGCAAATGGAACTGGATCGCATGATCCAGAACCCCAGCGACAAAGTGACATTAACCGCCCTCACGGATCAGGCGTTTCGGTCAGAAACCGCAGCTCGCGCGGCTGAGCAGCTGGTGCACATTCTGGACGTTCAGGGAGTGCCTCGATTCTTCAGCCCGATTGAACGCACTCTGCTGCGAGGCTTCCAATCGTTCGGCAGCTACCTTCCCGGAGTCACCATTCCGATGGTGAAGGATAAGATGCGCCACGAAACGGCCAACGTCATCATTCCGGCCGAAGAAGACGTTCTGCGAAAGCACCTGAAAGAACGTCGCAAAGAGAGCGTTCGGATGAACGTCAACCTGCTGGGCGAAGCTATCCTTGGCGAAGAAGAATCAGCTCGCCGCCTGAAGCACTATCTTCAGGCCTTGCAGTTGCCGGAAATCGAAGTGATGTCCGTGAAGATTTCCACGATTTACTCACAGATTTCGCCCGTTTCACGCAATCACAGCATTCGCCAGATGTGCGAACGAATGGAACTGCTTTACCGAGCCGCTGCAAAGGGCACATTCCAAAGAGCGGATGGCACCGAAGTCACAAAATTTGTTTACCTGGACATGGAAGAATACCGTGACCTTTCGCTAACGGCGGAAGTCTTCATGAAGACGCTTGACCGCTCCGGAATGGAAAACATCGCCGCGGGAATCGTTCTACAGGCCTACATCCCGGATTCATTTGCATGGCAACAGAAGATCACCGAATGGGCGCGCCAACGAGTCAGCAACGGCGGAGCGCCCATCACCATTCGGATCGTCAAGGGCGCCAACATGGAAATGGAACGAGTTGAAGCTTCTTTGAACGGTTGGCCACAGGCTCCGTTCAAGACAAAGGTTGAAACCGATGCGAACTACAAACGCATGGTGCAGTTTGCCATGCAGCCGGAAAACCTGGCAGCCGCAAGGCCGGGCATCGCATCGCACAACCTGTTCGATATCAGTTATGCACTTGTTCTGGCAACAGAAATGGAAGCTCTGCCGTTCATCCAGTTTGAGATGCTGGAAGGCATGGCAAATCACCAACGTCGAGCTCTGCATGAACTCACTCGCAACCTTCTGCTGTACGCTCCTGCCTGCCGCAAACAGGACTTCATCCACGCCATCGGCTATTTAGTGCGACGTCTGGATGAAAACACGGGCGAAGAAAACTTTCTGCGACACGCCTTCAACATAACGGTGAATTCCGACGCCTGGAAGAAACTGGAAGGTGGCTTTCTGAAGTCGTTCGAAGCCATCAAAGAACTGCCATACGCCGCACGACGGCAGCAGGATCGAAACAGCGAATCGTTTGAAATAAGCGAAGCAAACTCAGACTGGACTCGCTTTTCCAACGAACCAGACACAGATTTCAGCCTGCCGCAAAACTCAACATGGGCCGACTCAATCATCCTGCGCTGGAAAGATCGCTGCAACGACAACGCAACCAATATCCCCTTGTACGTGGCTGGCCAACTGATCGAAGATTCACGCCAGCGCAGTGTGTGCAAAGATCCATCGCGAGACGGAACGATCGTTGGCCGGTACCTGCAGGCAACAGCTGACGAAGCAGAAACCGCCATTCAGGGTGCGAAATCTGACCCTGATGGTTGGCGTTCAATGCCACCGGCCGATCGCCATCACCTGCTAAGAAATGTCGCGGTGGAAATTCGGCGTGCTCGAGCTGACCTGATGGGCGCGGCACTGGCAGAAGGTGGCAAGACGCTGCCGGAAAGCGATCCGGAAGTATCCGAAGCGATTGACTTCGTCGAATTCTATTCGGCAACGGCAGCGTATTTCGAATCACTTCCAAATGCTTCAGTAACCGGGCGTGGAGTTGTTGTGGTTGTATCGCCATGGAACTTTCCCATTGCAATCCCATGCGGCGGCATTGCTGCAGCTCTGGCGGCGGGAAATACAGTCATCCTGAAGCCCGCGTCCAACACTGTTCTGGTCGCTCACGAATTGTGCGAATGCTTCTATCGAGCTGGAGTTCCGCGCACCGCATTGCAGCTTCTGCCCTGCTCTGGCGGATCGGTCGGTTCGAAGCTTGTGGCACATCCCGATGTCGATACAGTCATCCTGACGGGTGGCACCGACACAGCATTGCGGATGTTGAAGTCAGATCCAGAAATGCGACTTCTGGCAGAAACAGGCGGAAAGAATGCCACAATTGTTACCGCGATGGCCGACCGCGATCAGGCGATCAAACACGTGATTCAATCGGCCTTCGGACACTGCGGACAAAAGTGTTCCGCCACTTCTCTGCTGCTGCTGGAACAGGAAGTCTTTGAAGATGAGGCATTCCGCAGTTCTCTGATTGATGCCGTTGAAAGCATGCGAGTCGGATCGGCGTGGGAAACCAAAAACAAACTCGGCCCACTAATCGCACCTCCATCTGGCGACCTGCTAAAGGGACTGAAAGAACTGGAAGACGGGGAAGAGTGGGCTTTGATGCCGAAAAACGTCGACGAAAGCCCGTGCATCTATTCACCCGGCATCAAGTGGAACGTGCAACCTGGCAGTTACACTCATATGACGGAATTTTTCGGGCCGTTGCTGGGAGTTATGTCGTTCCGATCTCTGACCGAAGCCATCAACATCGTTAACGAATCGGGCTTCGGCCTGACATCAGGCATCGAAAGCCTTGATGATCGCGAACAGGCTCTGTGGCTGGCCGGCATTCGCGCCGGAAATCTATACGTGAACCGGTCAACAACCGGAGCGATCGTTCTGCGTCAACCTTTCGGAGGAATGGGCAAGAGCGCATTTGGACCAGGCATCAAAGCGGGTGGCCCTAACTATGTCGCTCAACTGATGACCTTCACCTGCAATGCAGGCACGGAAGCAAAGTCTGAAAATGTTTCCAACCCGGCACTTGTCCATCTGCTTAGCGGACTAAGAAAACTGTCGGGCGAACTGCAGCCAGAAACATCACAGCTTGCCACAGCAATTGCCGACTACGACAAAGCTGCACAGGACGAATTTCTGAAGGAACATGACCACTTCCATCTGATCGGCCAGGATAACATACGCCGCTATCTTCCGATCCCCGCGTTGTGTGTGCGAGTCACCGCAAACGACACATGGTTCGACATCGTCGCCCGAGCAGCCGCGGCAAGATCAGTGGGTTGTCGAGTGTTCATAAGCTCTTCACCAGGAGTGCTAGACGATTGGTTACAGATCCTGCACGACCTCACTGAAGAATGGGCGGCTGACATCGAGTTTATTGAAGAAACGGACGAACAGCTTATCGAGGCCATCGAAACAGGAGCCGTCGGACGAATTCGTTACTCATCACCAGAGGCCGTTCCATCTGCCATTCGAGAAGCAGTGATCGGCAACTATGTCCACATTGCCGATTCACCCGTCTTGCCAATTGGAAGGGTCGAACTAATGTGGTACGTGCAGGAGCAATCAGTCTGCATCGACTATCACCGCTACGGAAACCTCGGAGCGCGAGCCGGCGAACAACGAGCTCCCGTGTTGTAATGACGGTCGTTATCGAGGGCCCGATGCATTGATTGTATCAGCCCGCTTATCTTCACCAGGAGTCAATGCGCCTTTTGCCTTGATCGAGTTCTTAGGCAATGCCTTCCCGGATTCTCGATCAAATGTATCAGGACTGATCAAGGGCGGAACGCTATCGCCCGTTTCATTCATCCACTGCTCAAGCACTGCCGATAGCTTCTCCTGCTGTGAAGCAACCAACGGATTGCCCGCAAGGTTTTGCAACTGATGCGGGTCGTTCGCGACGTTGTAGAATTCGATCTCAGGGCGAGGCTGAAGCAGCACATCGGCCTGAGCTGCACTCAACATGTTTGCATCTCGCAAAGCCAGCAACTTCTGATGCGAAACAGATCGAACGGAATCTGCAGGCCCCTGCCACGCGAGTTTGGTGCGGAAGTTTTTCAACAGCAGAAAGTCGCCGCTGCGAACGCTTCGACCATGAGCTTCATAGTCGTGCCAATTGTGTTCGGAAAAAGCGTACTGCCGAATCGTTGACGACGTTCCGTCCAACAACGGCTTCATGGAAACTCCCTGCATCGATTCCGGCACATCGCAATCTGCCAGCGACAGGATTGTGGGAGCCAGGTCGATCACACTCACAAGACTATTGCTGGCTCCCGTCACCTTTATGCCGTTAGCCCAGTGAGCCACCAACGCCGTCTTCATGCCGGAATCATGCAGCCTTGTTTTCGCTCGCGGAAACGGACGACCGTTATCAGCCAGCACAAAGATCAGCGTCTCATCGAAGACATCCTGCCGTTTAAGTTCATTAACAACTTCTCCGATGTAGTAATCAAACCGAGTCACTTCGTTGTAGTACGAAGCGAGGTCATCGCGAGTCTCCGGATCGTCGGACAGAAACGGAGGCACAATAACGTCGGACGCCTTGTGCATCGGACCGTACTTCGCGACGTCCCACTGCTTGTCTGCATCCCAGTCACGGTGAGCATCATAGGCAGCGAACCAGAAAAAGAATGGTTTGTCCTTCGGGCGTTGTTCGGTAACGCTCAGCCAGTTGGCGTGCCCGCCGGAATTGCCGTTAGCACGTCCACCGTCGACATGATCGAAAGGAATCGGGCGAGCACCTGGCCCGCTTTTGGGAGCCGTCGACGTCATGTGGTGCTTGCCGGATAACGCGGTATAGTAGCCAGAATCTTTCAGCACCTCCGGAAACCACGGAATATTGCCTGAAATCGGCTTGTGCAGTTCAGCTCCTTTTCCATTGTTGTGTGGATATCGCCCAGTCACAATACTGGATCGACTGGGACTGCAACTGCTGGCTGTCAGGTACGCTTTATCAAAACGAATGCCACCAGCTGCTAACGCGTCGATGTTCGGAGTGCGAGCGGCTGAATTCCCGTAGCAACCGTAATCGTTCCAGCTGACGTCGTCTGCGATGAACAAAATAACATTGGGACGATCTGCCGCCTTCGCCACAAATGCAAACATAATTGCGACAGCAAACACTGAATACCTGATCATCGCACACACCTCGCCATGTCGAACACAACCTGAACCAACAAAGATTGTGGCGACATGTTCTGCTAACACAAGCCAACAGGAAACTCAGCCCCAAAACCAGGCTATCCTGAAACCAATTCATCGCCGCTCAGAATGCCCGCCACAACATAAGAAAGTTGGCAGCAGAAAGACTCAGCGCAAAAAAAAACACCACCTGAATCAAGTCCGGGTGGTGTATCGTTTCTTGTCAGATTGAATTAGGCGGAATCAGTTTCCGCCCATCCACAACTGAAGCTGGTTGTTTGATTGAACAGACTGACCGTGATTGTCAAACCATGAATTGTGCACGGCATTGTGCTGAACAGGCTTGTGCTGCTGTGTGTTGTGATGCTGAACATTGTGGTTCAGGTTGTGGCGCTGAACAGGCTTGTACTGCTGAGTGTTGTGATGCTGGACATTGTGGTTCAGGTTGTGGTGTTGAACGGGCTTGTGCTGCTGTGTGTTGTGATGCTGAACGTTGTGGTTCAGGTTGTGGTGCTGAACAGGCTTGTGCTGCTGCGTGTTGTGATGCTGAACGTTGTGGTTCAGGTTGTGGTGCTGAACAGGCTTGTGCT
>ERZ887851.833-NODE-833-length-29041-cov-26.747602_pt1 | contig 29041 bp, 25 predicted proteins | sample MGYA00521100_ERZ887851 | MGnify/ENA primary metagenome ERZ887851 (study PRJEB32303, sample SAMEA104408602) | aquatic metagenome | biome: Brackish water; feature: Pelagic; material: water | place: Baltic Sea | collected 2014-06-06T16:11:00 | depth 11,444 m ... | reverse complement strand
CTGAAAGACGCGATAGTCGGCGTCTTTCTGATGCACGGTTGCCACCTGCATGGGTTTGTCGTTTTGGTGCAGGCCAGACGTTTCGGCGGAAAACGGAAACGATCCGGCGATCTGCACGCTGCTATCGACGGCGATCGTTCCATCCGGTAGACGGTACGTCCACAGCGTGAGTTCACTTCCGCTGTCATCCTGAGGGACCACATGAACAAGTTCTTCGCTGCGGGACATCACATCAATAGACAGAGCCAGCTGCCAGGTGGATGTTCCTGGCTGTCGACGCTGCACCAGAATCCTCACCGCCAGGCGATCAGAAGCGGCGGCGCTGGTGGAATCGCTTTCGTGAGCGGCAAAGCCAAAGTTCATTCGGGCGTCTGTTTCCGCCAGCCAGGCGACTTTGTGGTCAAACAAACTTTCCATTTCGCAAAGCAGTATCTCTTTGTTTTTTAGCTGTTCACCGTGCAGCCACGCGTAATCCGGCGGAACTTCTGCAGCCGGCGACACATGTTGCGAATTGCTTCCGCTCACCAGTAGCGTGATGGCCAGCAGCGATGCCGCAACAGTTCCAACCGCAAGACTCGACAGCCAGTGTTTCGACCTGGCGGACGGACCATCCAACGATGGTCGTACAACCAATTGCACACCATTTTCGTTTGCGCCCATTTGAGGCGAATCGGCTTGATGAGCCTGAAGCAGCGAAGTCACGATGCGATTGTGCAGTTCGCTGATGCGTGCGGATGGCGCTGATTCGCTCAACCAGTCACTTAGCAGCGCATCCAGTTTTTCGTCTTCGTGATCTGCATTCATGACAGGTGCTCCGAAAGAAGTTGTTCCAATTTTCGGCGGCCTTCGTGCACTCGCCAGTACATTGTGTTTGTTGAACAGTTTTCAATTTCTGAGGCTTCGGTGGCCGTCTTCCCCTGCAGACAAACCAGCACAATGGCTGCGCGAAGCTGAGGTGTGAGTTGCAGCAGAGCCGTCTGAATGTTCGTTGCCAGTTCAGCCTGCAAGACAGGCCCGTCCGCTGTATCCTGAGACACCGTCAAGTATTCATGCAGCTCTTCGCGGCCGTGATCGCACAAACGTTGCTGCTTCTGCAGGTAAGACCGAACAGTGTTCATTGCAACCTGAAACAGCCATGTGGAAAATTCGCTTCGCCCTTCGAAACGATCGATCCCTTTAACGACCCGCAGAAAAACATCCTGAGTCACATCGTCGGCCGCATCATTGTTCAGCAGCATCTGAAAAACGATCGCTCGAACCGATGCCAGGTGCCGGTGCAGCAATTCATCCATACATTCCTGCCGCCCGCTTTCACGGAACTGGTCGATGAGTTGTTGGTCTGAATCAGACAAAATCGCCTCACAGGCAGTCAAAACACTGGTTGAGTGATGAATTAGACCTGACTCAGCCCGCATTCCTGGCAGGTTTCTGTGAAAGTTCCAATATTTTGGTAATCGCGGAACAGCAGGAAAATATCGTCGGGGGCAACCGACGGTCGGGAATAGCCAGGGAGCCCAAAATGGGGAGGACGCATTTTGAGCTCTTGCGGAGGCCTGGCAAGGTCCGCTTCGTTGGTTGCCACAATATCAAGTAGGCCGAACATGGCTGTCAGCGACCACAGCGAATCGCTACCCGGCGACTACAGGGTTCGGCATTACGTCGACGCCGTTGACAAACAGGGACGCTTGGAAATCGAAGTGAACGAGATCGAACGTTCAATCGGAGAACTGCATCAGTGGTTTGTCTTTATCAACGGAGAAATCATTAACAACAGCAAGCAACAAAGTGGAGGGAATGCCACCGCGATTCAATATCGCTTCGAAGCTGGTCGATGGGTGCTGAGCAATGGCTGAAACCCGAGTGTTGCTGGCTGATGATTCTTCGGAACGACTTATCGGCGTCTTCGCTAAAGCGGCTCGAATTTCCCCCAAACACCGTGCTTCCGGAACATGAACGCTTTACAGAACAACAAAAAGCGGCTGCGGCGAACTTCCTGTTTTCAGATGACTGGCAAACCTACGAACAAAGTACGAAACTGTAACACAGCCAGTTTCGAACAATCCGGCGGCTTCAAACTGTTCGCTCGCAAACACACAAACACCGCAGCTAAACGTGTCAGAGGTTTGGTAACGTTTTCTTCACGGTGGTCCTGATCGGAAATTCATCGTCATGCGCATCGCAATTTTTCTGTCGTTTTGTTTCACAGGTATCTGGTGCAGTTTCGCGCTTGGCAGTGACTATTGCGTGGTCGCCCGAAAATCCACCGTTCAGGATGCAAACTGGAAGGAAGTTGTGGATGCGTTATTGCAGAAGCACAACGGGGTTCTGCTGACTTACCAAACCAGCCCAACAGAAAGCCTTGCGGAATTATCGAAGCTGCACCCTCGCTATACCTGTTTTGTGGCGACTGCTGATGAAGCGACTGCAGACTTTGTGGCAACCGTTCACAAGTCGACTCGGGGTTTTGACGACGATCCATTTACAGACACCTTGTGGGGAATTTTAACTGGCTACGATGCGGCCAATGCTCTCACAATTGCGAAACACAAAGCACCTCTGGTTGTCCGTAAAGTTGCATCAGGAACAGAACTGGCCACCGACATGTGCCAGCAGGCTCGCTGCTATGACGAACTGGTCAAGAACAAACTTGTCGTTAAGGAAGCCGGACAGCCCGGAAAGGAAGTGGCCGGGCCCGACGATACGACCAAAGCACTGGTTGACACCTTGAATGAGTTTCAGCCAGATCTGATGGTCACGTCAGGGCATGCAACAGAACGAAACTGGCAGATCGGGTTTCGATATCGGAATGGCTACTTCAAGTCCAGCGCGGGCCAGATGTATGGTGAGGATTCACTACGACAAAGGTTTGAAATTGATTCGCAGAATCCCAAGGTGTATCTGCCGATCGGCAATTGTCTGATGGGACACATCGACGGTCCCGATGCGATGGCTCTGGCATGGATGAACGATGTAGGCGTCAAACAGATGATTGGCTACACGGTGCCCACGTGGTTCGGGTACGGCGGCTGGGGAGTACTGGATTATTTTGTTGAACAGCCTGGCAGGTACACTCTGACGGAGGCCTTTTTCGCCAACCATCACGCATTGGTGCATGCGTTGCAAACAAAAACGGGAAATGAACGCGGCCTGGCATTTGATCGCGATGTTGTCGCATTTTACGGCGACCCCAAATGGGAAGCTCGCATGGCCGACGCGGACAAGGCCTATGACCAAACGCTGACTCAGGACGGCGATGTCTACACGTTTAAAATCACACCCAGACGTGGTGAAGACTCGTTCCGACCAATTAACACGAACGGTTCGCAGCGAGGTTGGCGGCCGATGATTCAATGGCTGCCTGAACGTGTTTCGGATGTGAAGATCATCAGTGGATCCGAGTTTCAACCGGTGATTACGGACGATTTCATCCTGATGCCAAATCCACGCAGCTGCGTTGAAACCACGTCTTACGAAGTCCGATTTACAGCAAAGCCAATGCTGCAGAAATAGAGACTGTCAGGAGTAGAAGATTTGCCGTCGCATCTGTGGATGCAACTGTCGTTGCCGGCAACTGCGAATCCATAGTCTGGCCACAAAAATGGCGGCCACGGAATATTGCTATCCCGTGACCGCCATCGAAAGACATCCAGATTATAGACCCGGCTGAATTATACCGCACCAGAATGAGAACGCAGTCTCCTGTTGGTAGCCGGTGTTGAACTGAGCATGTGAAGGAATCCTCGGGGGTTTCGCTCGCTGCTTGCTCGAACCTCGGGTACCCGTTGCAAATCCGTTTCGACAAGGGGCTATCTAATTGCGATTCGACTGAATCTGCATTACCGGTTGAGGACGTTCGCCACCACAGATGACCAGCAGCAGGTTGGAGACCAGAGTCTCACGTTCTGAATCGCTCATATGCAGCTCAGCCGCCGCCAATTGGCTCACGGCGTCTCGAACGATTTCCACGGCACCTTCAACGATTGTCTTGCGAGCATCAATCAAGGCCAAAGCCTGTTGCCGCATCAGCATAGCTTGAGCAATCTCAGGAGCGTAGGTCAGGTCGTTCAACCGCACGCACAGAACTCGGATCCCCGCCGCGTTGACTGCTTCCTGAAGTTCTTTGACGAAGGACTGAGTCACTTCATCGCTCTCCACTTTCAGGCACGGTTCGCTGTGATCTGCAGATTCATACGGAAACTGCGAGCTGCAACGTTTCACCACAGCACCGGCCTGGTCTTCGATGAACTTGCGATAGCTTTCGACTTCCAATGCGGCCTTGTAGGTGTCTTCAACTCGGTACACCACAACGGCGCTGATTTGAATCGGGTTACCGTTTCGTTCCAACACTGTGGTTGTGTGGATGTCCAACGTCATGTCGCGAGTTGGAATGCGGTGCAGAGCTCTCCCAACCGGATGAATCCAGCAGATCCCCTGCTGTCTGAGAGTCGTAACAAATTTACCAAACCTCAGCACGACAACTTCTTCGCGAGGGTTCACAATAAAGAACCCGAACAGAAGAATCGGCGGAAAGACGATGGTCAGTGCGATGACCAGAAACATTTCCAACGAACCCTGATTCTGGCGTAGTTCGTTTTCCATGTTCATATTTTGATTTTTCGTATTCATAGCGTTTCTTTCTGTTGCCCAACGTCAGGGCAAGGTGCCACCATGTCTTCAGAAAAAACGACCCCGCTGTGGCGTATGAGCGGCATCGTTCAGCAGCAGAATAGCAATCTCATTGGGAACTGGCATTTGGCGTGAGTTCCGCATGACCATTCGTACATCGTCCTTAAGTCTCGCCTGCGTCTGTTCTTCAAAAAGCCGGTGACGGACCGCTGAAGGAAGGGGCAGGCTCTGAACGAAAGTCTTCGACCTTCCGGCAAACAGCCGCTGCCGGGAAGCTTCCGCTTAAGAGACTGCCCGCTGCATTCAGCAGCCGTCGGTGGCTCAATAGCCTTATAACGTGGCGGGAAGCACTTCGGATCACAGAGTTCAGTGAATTATGCTCGAAAATTCACAGCGAATTGCTGAAGAATCCGCCGATGGGAGGTTTCCCATATTAGGTTGGCTTGAGATCCACAGTTTGGGGGTCAACACTTTCAACCGTTTGATTGTTACCGCAAAGGTAACGAACAAAACGCCAGAAGCGTTGCAGTGGCCGAGCGGTGAATCGAATCGCAATCTATGCGGCTTTAGAGGCATATTGGCTGGCTGGCACTCGTCCAGTCCCGCAACTCTCATCACCCAACAACAGCTTCGCCCTTCCCGCAGTGGCGTGGACTGCGAGAGAACGCGGAAAGTTCTGATCGCGGAGCCGCTCAGTTGTCGCTACGGGAATCACACGCACCTGTTCCGCACCATTCTGTATAAGGCTGACACGCATCCGCGCAAAAAAGAAACTCCGCTGCCTGTCCCCGGCGTTGGGGCGGTAAGGCGAGCGGAGTTTCTGGTTGCCGAACAGCAGTTTAGAAGGTTTTGGTCTCGATTCGGAATTCTACCACGTCAAATTCGCTGGAAATTTCCAGAAAGAGGGCCGATTCCAGGGGGGACCTACTTTTTCGACTCCGCAATACAATACACGGTACTTCCTGAGCGAATAAAGATTTCGCCATCGCTGATCGCTGGAGTCGCGCTAAAATCGGTTTTGTCTGAGGCAAATTTGTTCAGGCCGACCTGTTTCATTTCTTCGCCCAGTTCAATCACAAATACGTCTCCATTGCGTGAATTGTAGAACATTGTGTTACCAGCAATGACAGGTGACGAATAGTCCTGGCCACCAACGCCGCCTCCACCATATCCGCCTCGGCCACCTCCACCACGTTGTCCCTGAGCATTTCCCTGGTCTGAACCGGGTGCAGGACGCTCAGGCTGAGCTTCGGGCTTTTCTTCTGGTTGGCCGCTCGCAGTTGCTGTCAGTCGTGTTTGAGCAATGCGTTTTCCCGTTGCCATATCGACCGACGTCGCCACCTTGTTGTTGACCAGGTACATCTTACCGTTATGAATGACAGGAGAAGCCGTGCTGCTGACATCTCGCCCTGTCCACACAAGATGTGTGTCTTTCACGTCGCCCTTGCCGCCAGCTCTCACTGCAATCGAAGTGCTTCCGCCGCGTCCGCCAGCCATTGCGATAACGACGTCGCCATCGGCGACCACACTTGCTCTGGCGGAATCGCTGCCAGGAACTTCGCAGTACCAACGCAGTTTGCCGTTGTCTGGATTGACTCCCCAAACTTCGCCGGGAACTGCCATCACCAGGTCTGTGCGGCCTTCCGCTTCAACAAGAATAGGAGTGCTCCAGTTGCTGGTATAGCCAGGTGAATCCTGCGACCACACAATCTTACCAGTGGCACCTTCAAACGCGACCGTTCTGTCGCCTTCAATGAACGCAGGCACGATCACAAGATTTTTATAGACGATTGGACTTGATGCTGAGCCCCAGCCACGTTGTTCCAGGTTCTCTCCCACTTTCTGCTGCCACAGCTTTCGGCCGTCTCCCAAATCAAACGCCAAAACGCCTGACTTGCCGAAGAACACATACACGCGCTCGCCGTCTGTTGTGGGAGTGTGGGATGCATATCCGTTTTCAGCGAACATGCTGCGAAATTCATTCTCCGGAAGTATCGGCTCTTCTTCGTGGCTCCAAAGCACATCGCCGGTGGCACGATCCAGGCACAGAACGTTACGTTTCAAATTCTCCAACGAACCGAGCTCGCCTTTTTCCACGGCATAACCGCTCCAGCACGTAACGATGACTCGATCACCGACGACAATCGGGCATGACAGGCCTGGGCCGGGCAATTTTGCGGTCCACTTCAGGTTCTCTGATTCGCTCCAGGTGGTTGGCACTGGAGTTGAATCTGTTGCAACCCCCGATCCATTGGGACCACGAAACCGAACCCAGTCAGACGCTTCAACTTCGGGGGCCAAAACAAAGCCCAGCGCCACAAGTGCGCAAGATCGCAGGAACATTTTCCAACTCCGTTGTGAGAATTTCAGCACAAAAATCAATCGCAAAACCACATCGTTCGCGGACAACAGCAGACGCGAAAACATATATCGGAATGCATGGTCATCACTTCGTTAAATCCGTGGTCGCGGACGACGGGTTTAACGAAATTTTGCCTGCCAAATCCTGGTCTGCGACAACACGTCAAGCGACAGCAGTACATGCGACCACTAAGCAAACAAGTCCTTGGCAGAACGCGACAAACCGGCAAGGGAATTATGCCCTTTGCCGGTCTGCGATATTTAATGAAAACTATAACGAAGCTGGTCTATTCTTCGATAGCAGGTCGACGTCGTTCGCCACCCTGACCACCAGGACCACCTTCACCGGGGCGACCGCCGCCAAAACCGCCTCGACCGCCAGGTGCACCCGGACCACCAGGTCCGCCGCCCTGGAATCGACTGCTCATCGCTTCCAGTTCTGCTTTGTCGATGGACTTGTCTTTGTTGGTGTCAACGGCGTCCAGATTCTCTCGCATGCGTTCAGGAATTTCGTCGCCAGACAGCTTGCCGTCTTTGTTGGCGTCGAATCGTTCCAGCATGAATTGCGCCATGTTTCCTCGAGGACCACCAGGGCCACCTTCCATACCTGGACCGCGACCTTCAGGACGTCGGTCACCTGGACCTGGGCCTCGGCCTTCCGGACCACGATCGCCTGCTCCCATTTCGCTGCGATCAAGCTTGCCGTCGTTGTTCTTGTCAAGCTTCTTCAAAGCGACAATGGCCAGATCAATTTCAGCGGCGGACAGTTCGCCATCTTTGTTGGCATCCAAAGCCGCCATGATGGCTGATGGGCCGCCCATACCTGGACCACCAGGTTGACCGCCGCCAAAGCCGCCTCTACCACCACCCTCACGACCGCCGCCAAAGCCGCCTCTACCACCACCCTCACGACCGCCGCCAAAACCGCCTCGTCCGCCTTCTGGACGTGGACCGCCTTCGCCGCCGCGACCACCTTCTGGACCGCCGGTGCGTGTTCCGATTTCAGCAGAGATCTCATCTTTGGTCAGAAGGCCGTCTTCGTTCTTGTCAGCTCTGGCAAACATGCTTTGCAGGCGTTCAGGAGCTTCTTCTTTGCTGATTTTTCCGTCGCCGTTCTTGTCGAATTCCATCATGCGGTCAACCATGGAAACGGAATCGCCACCTGGCCCACGCCCGCCTTCGCGACCACCTTCACGTCCACCTCGCTCACCTCCCGGTGGCTGTGCAACGCTCATTGATGCGGCTGTTAGCGTTAGAACGAATGCGGCCAAAGAACTTTTTTTCATAGCTTCTCTCCAGAATAGGCGGGCGAAACATCAAGGCGATTTTCGGAACCGTTTGAAATTTCACCAGTTAAAGTTTGCGGCCGAAAGAGCTCGACCATGATTGGTTTTAGATACGCGACCGCAGCAAATCTGCAATACGACACGATTCAGATTCGCACCAAATCTGCCAGCGGTCCGCTACAACCTTCGGCTGGCTTCTCATTGCGAGACGTCCCCTGAACTCACAACAACGGTCCTTTTCAGTATCACTTCTGATGCTGATAAGTTGTTAAGTCATGCAAGACACAGTTTATCATGAGTCGCCTTGAATCGGCTGTGAATCTGACATTCAGATAAACACCCGAAAACCAATCGATAGTCGGGCAAATGCGATTTTTTTTAAAATCCGAACACATCACCACCGCCGGAAGCATCTGCAATGTTCCATTGCTTTACTATCAATGATGGAAAAGTTGTTGCAACCACGACCGATCCGGCCAGCCACAATCAGCTCGCCAATGATGAATAATGGAATCTCACGACACAAGCAAATCCACGTAGATATCGTTATCCACGTATGCAGTCTCGTGAGCAGCTGTCGCTCAGGATTTGCACAAAATGCCGCCCAAATTCAACAAATGGCACCGGCATCTGTTGAAACTCTGCCCCCGTTCGAGCTAGCTAATCCTGTGTGATGTTATTCTTTTTCGCACAGGCGAGTTTGGGAGTTATGCTCAAACAGAAACGCGCACGGGGCGCGCATCATTGTTGAAGCGACAACGGAGCGGCTCGGCGTTTTGAACGTGCCACGTCTTGCCGCATACGACGCCATTGGGGCGAGGGCGAGGCCCTTAATGAGAGTTTCCGGGCCAAAACTTTGCACGCGTCTTAGCCGCATTCGTCGCAAATTCGAACGGAAAATTGGAACTCACCGCAACAAATGACGTATTCCACGAGGTCTGCGTTAATTCAAGCTGGAACCAATCTTTAGCGCGAAAGCCCGCAGGAATGGTTGATTGAGTGGAACGAATGGAATGCTGTCGCTTACCCCTTGGTCGCAGTCCAGGATTCTTCGCAGCATCTGGTAGGTCCACGACGACCGGTTAAACGAATAAAACAACGCCCGGTGAGCGATTCCTGAGTTCAAAGACCAACTTTAAGTTGCAAAAAGGCTTGCTGGCAGCCATAAGACAGCACGGATTGAATTGGGACATTTTCCGAAACTGATTTAGCTCGACGGCACCAGGTTCAATGAAGGGTCAGTGTTTCTGCTTCCCACATCAGCCGCAGGGCGTTAGCCCCGGTTAGTGCGGATCACGGCAAAAACCGGCACTAACGCCCCGCGGCTCGTTCAGACGTGGCGATGCCCGGTTAGACTACTTATTGGCGCGAACATGTTCACATTGAGTCAAGTTTACAGAGCGACAACGGAGCGTTTCCGAGCGATAGCTCGAATGGTCTGAGGCACGGCCTCGTTAGAGTGTTACTTAAAATGATGCGTGTACGGTGCGCGCATGAGTCTCGCAGCGACAACGGAGCGGCTCAGCGAATAGAACTTTCAAGGTTCTCTCGCAGGCCACGCCACTGGGTCAAGGGCGAAGCCCTTGTTAAGCAGAAACAATCGACATGGCAATGTACGAAATCGAAACGGAATCGCACATCATGGTCGGCTGGGCTTCCAGCAACGAACAGGCTGAACATATCGCTCAGCTGCACTACCCTGAAGAGCGAATTATTCGCATTACCAAACGCCCGCGAGATTTATGGGTAATCAGCAAACGGTTGCTGGGGCTTAAAGGGAAAGGCCAGCCCTGCGATGTTGCTCGAGACTGCCTGAACAGAGCATCGGGAGACAAGCTGCACGCGATTCGACTGTACATGCTGGATACCGGGTCTGACCTGCACGAAGCTCAACGAGTGATCGAAACCAACATGGCCATGGGCTGGTAAGTGCGAAACAGAACCCGTGTACTGTTCTCATGAAGTACTCGCGGATTCCTGCTGCAATTTTACACGCTGTTCGGATCCATCAGTTCAACGGCGTTACCTGTTGGATCGCTGATGTAGATCGAACGAGTTCCATCACGGTGCAGTTTCAGTTCTCCGTATGATTCAGCTTTGGGAGTAACGAAGCCCAGGTGCGGAGGGTGCTGTTCGGCAATCACCAGCGCCAGTGAGGCATTAGCGAATTTCAATAGTGCCCATGTTTCATCCTGGTATTCAATTTCGCAGCGAAACGTTGTTCGATACCAATCTACGGCCGTCGCAATGTTGTCGACAGAAATCGCAACGTGGTGAATGGAATCCAAATCTGTGCTCATCAAAAAATCTCCGACGCTGCCAGGCAGAAAAAGCCACTGGCTAGTTTAGCACACTAAGGCCAGGTGTAGTAGTTGCTGCAACCGCAGTTGGGCTTGCCGATTCACAAACAAAACCTGCTGGCAGAAGTCGTTCATCAAGATGCGTTGCATACAGGCGGAAGTGTGGGCGATAGTTTACAAATGCAACGTTCAAACTCGCACGAAGAAGCGATTGCGATACATCCAATAGGCGACCAGCCAGAACACGACAAACGTAGCCGACGGGACGACCATCGCCCCGATGCCGTCCGACGACAACGCGGCGTCTCCAAAGATTGACCGCAGCATTCCGCCGAAATGAATAGACACAACTTTCTCGGCGACCCACGGTCTTAGCAGTTGTCCCAGCATGTACATCACAATCGAATTCATGCCGACAACAACCAGCGGAAACGCCAGCTTGCGTAACGGAAGCATGTCGAACAGCAAATAGAACGCCGCTAACATCAGCACCACATAGCCGCCACTAAACAGAACCCAGCTGGGCGTCCAGATACGTTTCACAATCGGACAAACCGTGTGGTGAGCGGCAACTCCTGCGACAAGGCACACAATGCCAATCGAAACCAGCTTCAGCAGTTTGTTTCTGTCGGAATCCGTTGCCAGAAGCAGTTGGCCGCACAAGATTCCCAGCAAAGTTGTGGCGATTGACGGTATAAAATTCAACGTCAGGTAGCCACCGCTGTTGTGAGTGTAAGGTTCCGGCGACGAAAACCACCAGCGGCGGATCAGAGACGATTCGGCCGCTTTGACTTCGGGAACAGCAACCGCTGCTGCGACCGCAGCTTCGTCGTTTGGCTCGGAAGTCGCTGTAACGTTGGATTCAGAATCTGTTGCAGGTTGCGGAAATTCGGGTGAGCGAAGTTTGTTCAAAAACCAGACGTCGAAAAAATGTGCGGCGTTGGCATTCTTCGACCAGGCGGCCATACGTCCGGAAAACACTTCCCCCTTTTCGAATGACGCATCTACTTTCTCGTAGTCGAAATTTTCGGGAGGCCGATTCATCACGAACAGGCCCCAATAGGCAACCAGAATTGCCACAAACACGCTGATTTGAAGCTGCCGCGATCGCCCCAGGCATAGGTAGGCAAAGAAGTAGCCGAGCCCAATTTGAGCCAGCACATTGGTAAAGATCCAGTTTGTCTGAGCATGCTTTAACGAATACAGAAACACACCCAGCAAAACCAACACGATGGCTCGCACAGCCGCATGCAGGTTGCGTTTCCACGCCGAACTGCCCATCGCTTCTCGCCGCTGATAAGAAAACGGCATGGCGACCCCCACCATAAACATAAACGCGGGTTGAATCAGGTCCCAAAACGAAACACCAAACCAGCCCGTTATGCTGACCCACGCAGGGTGGTCGAAATGAAACCTCAACGCCTGGAATCGATCGTAGTTCCATGTCTTCCAAACATCGCTGTCTTTGCTGATTCTGGCAAACTGCAGAATGCCGAATCCGCTGGCCGCCAGCATCGACATGATAAAACCACGATATGCATCCAGCGAAACCAACCGCCTGGCGGGAGCCACAACAACAACTGGCGGCCCCGCCGCTGCAGGCCTGTGAGAACTTGATTCCGGCGCTGAAGGTCGCTGCTGCAGGCGATAGGTGTCCGACATGAAGTGACCTTTGTTAGTGTGTCGCGGTTAGCGTCGAAGTTGATTGTTACGAAAAAGTGCGACTATTGCGAATCTCACGAGGCTTTGGTGAGGCCGATATGATGGTTACTCAGTCTTTCGAAGCCGTCGTTGGTGATGAGGTAATTGTGTTCAAAACGCATGCCGCCAACGCCTTCGATGTACAGGCCGGGTTCGATGGTGACGACATCTCCAACCAGCAGCACGTCGTCACTTTGCGGAACCAAAATTGGCGGCTCTGGATGTTCCATGCCCAGGCCGTGGCCGCAATGGTGGGCCAACGCCGGATAGTTGCGATCGATAAACACGGCTGATGCAGCTTCGTAAACTGCTTTGCCGGTTGCTCCGGCTTTCAGAGTCGATTCTGCCGCCGTCATCGCGTCTCGACAAGCTTCAAACTGAGCGACCTGTTGAGGGCTGGGCGTGCCAACAGCCATTGTGTTGGTGAAATCGCTGCGATAGCCGTGAATGACCACGCTGAAATCTGCGATAAACAGATCGCCTTCCTGAAGCACGTAGCCTGTCGGCAAACCGCCCGCTTTAAACGTGACAGCATTGGTGGCTCGAAAATCGCCATACACGACACAGGCGACGCCCGCATTCAACTGAGCCGCCCGCTGAATGGCAAGGTAAACTTCCAGTTCTGTAACACCCGGGCGGACCGTGTCAAACGCGGCCGCATGACCAGCGTCGCAGGCGATCATGCAGCGTTTCATGAGTTCAATTTCGTCCGGCAGTTTCTGACGACGCAGTGACCGCACGATGTTTCCAATGGTTGAACGTTCGCCGGATTGAACGTCATCAACCTGCCATTCGCAGCTTTCGGCAACGGTGGCCGCGACCATTTCTGTGACGCCTTCTGGTTCCAACACGCCTTTGGAACCGTGCCAAGTGCTGCGACATTCGTGCAATGCGGTCACGAGCGCGTCATCGCGGTTGGTCACAGAACGTTTGTGCGTGTACCACGGAACAATAACTTCAGCATCAACATACGGATCTGCGGAAGCGGCTCGACGAGTAAAATTATCCGCCAGCAGAGTCGCCTTGCCACCGCGTTCCAGCAGCAGCAGACTGCGTTGGTCTGCGGAAAAACTGATCGGGTTGACTCGAAAATTACTGAAGTACTGAACGTGCCTGGCGTCGCCGATTAAGACCCACTGAATGTCTTGGGGTATTCGAGCCCACAGATTTTTGCGTCGTTGCAGACAGCCTTCTTTTGTCAACATAACTTACAATTCGTTCTGATCGGAAAGATCAAATAGAGGTGGTTGCGTTTGTCTCGGTTGTCAGCGAGCGATACAAAACGCCATCGCTTTACGCCTCGTTGAATGATATTAAATGTTCCATTTGAAGGAAACCCGGTGGCCGACTGCTGGCATGTGTGGCAAAGCCTCAGGAAACGCTCTGGCGAATCAGGTAACTCGAATGCTGCCCCAAACTGTCGCGCCAGCGTTGTTCAAGGTAAGCTCCAAAGCGGTTTCCCATCGCTACGCGACACGCGTTATGCGGAGACGTGTCGCCATGTCGCCATGAAAACCATCGGGGACCACGTGCCGGCAGTAGCCTGCTTGGGTGGCGCCCCACAGCAAACCGCTAGGGCGGTCCAGGCCACTCGGACGTTAACTCAACGGCCACGCCCGCCACGCCCTGCCCGTTCGCCAATCGTAAACCGAACAACTTTACCAATACTGTTCAAGCTTCGGTGAATACGCGATTAACTCAGATCCACAGATGCAATTTGGGGAAGTAAACATCCAGCGGGTTCGGTTCCTGTTTAAGGAAACCAGTCGATTGCTGCCCTGAAATGTGGGGAATGGGCGGGTTGACGGCCTGATTCGCGTTGCGGAGAACGCTGTAGTGGATACGATCCGCGTTCAGACAGACGCGATTCAGAAAGAACATGAAAACGATGACGGTTAGAACACGTTTTGCTCCCAGTCCCACGGGTTACATGCACATCGGCGGAATGCGAACCGCTTTATTCAACTGGCTGTGGGCCCGCAAAAACGGTGGCCAGTTTATTCTGCGAATTGACGACACAGACGCCGGTCGCAACATGGATGAGGCGTTGGGGCCGATTCTGGATGCGTTTCGCTGGCTGGGGCTGGACTGGGATGAAGGTCCGGAAGTGGGCGGCGATTACGGCCCGTACTTTCAATCAGAACGCCGGTCGTTGCACGATGCGGCCTTGAAGTCGCTGTTGGATAATGGTGCCGCGTATCGCGATTTCGAATCGCCCGACGACACCAAGGCTCAGCGCGAAGACGCGGAAAAGAACAAGACGGTTTATGTCAGCAGTCGAACCTCTGTCGGTTTGTCCGCAGAAGAGGTGCAGGCAAAGATCGACGCGGACGAAGCATATGTTGTGCGGTTTCTGGTGCCACGTGGTCGCAAGATTTCAATCGTCGATCAGGTGCGTGGCCACGTTGAATGGGACAGCGATTTGATGGTCGACCCCGTGATTGCTCGCGGTGACGGATCTCCGCTGTATAACTTCGCCACCGTTGTCGATGACGGCCAGCTAAAGATCACTCACGTGATTCGCGCGGAAGAGCATCTTTCCAACACGCCTATTCAGGTGCTGCTGCATGAAGCATTGGGTAACGATCTGCCCGTGTTCGCTCACATCCCGTTTGTGGCGGCACCGGGCGGAAAGAAGAAGCTCAGCAAGCGAGACATCGACAAGTACCGCAAAAGCCCCGCTTTCCAAAAGCTTTTTCAATTGGGCGATGACGTGTTGACTCGCCTGGGAATCGATCCGACGGACAACTCGTTATCGCCGGTGATGGTGGCCTATTATCGCGAAGTCGGCTTTCTGCCAGCCGGAGTGCTGAACGCATTGGCTCGCTTAGGCTGGTCGCTGGACGACGAAACCGAAAACATGTCGCTGGAAACAGTGCAGAACGCCTTCACGCTTGATCGAGTTGTGAAAGCAGCTGCCGGGTTGGACCCCGACAAACTGATGAGCTATCAGGCATACTGGATGAGCGAACTTTCGGCAGACGAAAAAGTCGCTGGCTGTGCAGATTTTCTTTCGCGAGCCGGTTTGATTCCTGAATCGCCGGATGCCGAAATGCTGACTCGCGTGGCTGCCGTAGTGGAACTTGCTGCGGACCGCCTGCGAGTGTTTGGCGACATTTTAAGCATGGACGAATTCTTTGTGTCGTCGGACCAGCTGGTTTTTGACGAGAAGGAATTTCAGAAACGCGTGGTCAAACCCGCCGAAGCTGTCGATCTGTTGCGTGACGTTCGCCACATTCTGGCCGATGTAGAGTCGTTTTCCGCCGAAACGCTGCACGACGCAGTCAACGGATTTGTTGAAGGCAGAGAACTGAAGTTTGGACAAATTGCTCCCGCACTGCGGTTGTCGATCACTGGAAAAGCAAAAGGTGCCGACTTGTTTCCCACTCTGGAATTTCTGGGGCGAGACGAATGTCTGGCTCGACTGGACAAAGCCATTGGGTCGGCGGAATCACAACGCGTTTGATGCTCGTCAATCTTCAACTTCAGATTATCACGTTGGCGACGACAACAGCGACAACCAGCCTGCTGGTTGACAATCTTACTACTCATCATTTGCGAAACGGGTGTCACAATGTCAACGGTATTGGTCACAGGCGGAGCGGGTTTTCTTGGCAGCCACCTTTGCGATCGTTTGATCGAACGAGGTGACGAAGTGATCTGCCTTGATAATTTCTTCACTGGCAACAAAAAGAATATCGAACACCTGCTGGGCAACAACCGCTTCGAATTGGTGCGTCACGATATTGTGCACCCGTTTTATCTGGAAGTAGATCGCATCTTTAATCTGGCCTGCCCGGCATCGCCAGAAGCGTATCAATACAACCCCATCAAGACGATCAAGACGTCAACCGTTGGCATGGTCAACGTGATGGGGCTTGCAAAGCGCTGCGGTGCTCGAATTCTGCACGCTTCGACGTCGGAAGTTTATGGCGATCCATTGGTTCATCCACAGACGGAAGACTATTGGGGACACGTGAATCCCATTGGCCCCAGAAGCTGCTATGACGAAGGCAAACGCATTGCTGAATCGCTGATGATGAATTACCACGAAGCGCATGGCGTGGCGATTCGCATCATTCGCATCTTCAACACTTATGGGCCTCGGATGGACCCTAATGATGGTCGAGTGATCTCAAACTTTATCACTCAGGCGATTCGAAACGAAGACATCACCGTTTATGGCGAAGGCACTCAGACGCGTTCGTTCTGCTATTGCAGCGACCTGATCGAAGGCATGCTGCGACTGATGGATCAGGACGACCACACGGGGCCGGTCAACATCGGCAACCCTGTCGAGAATACAATGCTGGAACTAGCCGAAGCTGTTATTGCAGCCGTCGGCAGCAAGTCGAAGGTGGTGCACATGCCTCTTCCCAAAGACGACCCACAGCGTCGTTGCCCGGACATTACTCTTGCCAGGAAGTGGCTGAACTGGGAACCTCAGGTTGCGTTACAAGATGGCCTTAAACAAACAATCGACTGGTATCGTAAATTGATTACTCCGTAACTAAACGCTGCGTCCAGCTGATTTCCGCTTCATTGTACGGCTTTTTCTGCTGAAACGGTGCAAGGCAGTTCGGTCCAACAATCTCACAAATCACAACCACCAGCAGATGATATTTAAATCATGGCTCGAATTTTAGTTACCGGTGCAGCCGGCTTCATTGGGTTTCACACCGCCGCCAGATTGCTTGACCGAGGCGACGAAGTGATTGGCCTGGATAACCTTAACGATTATTATCAGGTGAAACTTAAGCAGGATCGTTTAAGTCATCTGGAAGGTCGTGACGGATTTCAATTCGCCAGACTGGCGCTGGAAGACAAAGCCGGAATCGATAAGTTGTTTGCAGAAAACAGCTTCGACAGTGTCATCCACCTGGGAGCACAGGCGGGAGTTCGCTATTCGTTGGAAAATCCGCAAGCGTATGTGGATTCCAATATCGTTGGCTTCATGAACATTCTGGAAGCCTGTCGTCACAACAAGACGGCTCACCTGTCTTACGCTTCCAGCAGTTCCGTTTACGGTGCTAACAAGAACAAGCCTTTTCGCGTGACTGATCGAGTTGACCATCCTGTCAGCCTGTACGCGGCATCCAAAAAGGCGAACGAACTGATGGCTCACACCTACAGCCATTTGTTCGGCCTGCCGACAACAGGCCTGCGATTCTTCACCGTTTATGGCCCCTGGGGACGCCCGGACATGGCATTGTGGCTGTTCACGGAAGCGATTTTAAAGGGCCAGCCAATCAATGTGTTCAACCACGGTAAAATGCGACGGGACTTTACGTACATCGACGACATTGTTGAAGGCGTTGTTCGAGTTAACGATCGTATTCCGGAACCAAACCTGAACAAAGATCCGCTGGATGATGCGACGACTGCGGCTCCCTATCGAGTGTACAACATTGGCAACAATCAACCGGTTGAGCTGATGCATATGATTGACACTCTGGAAGCCGCCATTGGAATTCCGGCAAAGAAGAACATGATGGAAATGCAGCTGGGGGACGTTCCGGAAACATTCGCTGACATCGACGCCCTGCAGGCTGATGTCGGCTTTCGGCCTGACACTCCTATTGAGGTTGGCATCGGGCGCTTCGTGGAATGGTTCCAGTCATATCACGGCCAAACTTCATAGTGAACAGTTGAAACAAGGTTCACCCGGCCATTGCCTTCATGAATTTGCAATTTTGCTCGGTCGTTATCCTAAGGCTGTTACGGCTGGGCTTTAGGTGAGACAAGAAACGCAACGCACGCTTTTCAGGAGCCATCAATGATTCCCAGAACTCTTGAACCTGAAGTGATGGACACCGTTGAGGAAGCCGTGGATTATGATTCCATGGATCATTCCACTGTTAACCGCGTGTTTGTCGCTGACCTGTTGCGTTTTGTGGAACCGGCTGCGAAACCAGTTGATTATTCCCTGAGCATTATCGATCTGGGTACGGGGACCGCTTTGATCCCAATCGAACTGCTCAACAGTGAACACCGTTTTCAGTCAGTGCTGGCCTGTGACCTGTCACAGGAAATGTTGAAAATCGCTGGCAGACACCTGAAGGACCATGAACTGAACGATGTCATCTTGCCCGTTTACTGCGATGCCAAGCGTTTGCCGGTGGCTGAGAAGTCAGTTGGATTGGTGATGTCGAACAGCATCGTCCACCACATTCCTGAGCCAATGGATGTCTTCCACGAAATCCGCCGTGTTGTCGCAGATGACGGAAGCATATTCATTCGAGATCTGATGCGTCCGGATTCAGTACAGCACTTGGAACAGATCGTGCAAACCTACGCCGGTGGTGAAAACGAACATCAGCAAAAGATGTTTCGTGAATCCCTGCACGCGGCGTTAACCGTCGAAGAAGTTCAGGCGATGTTGGACGCCGCAGGGTTTCCGCAAACATGGGTCACCGCAACCAGCGACCGACACTGGACCATCGCGGGCCGCTGGCCGGAGTTGGACTGAGCCTGAGAAGGAACGCCCGGGGGTTCGCTCCAACCGCGGCCAGTCGCCGCCATCGCATTCGAACAAACATCAGTCTTAGACTTGTTGAAGCAGCTAACTTGTTCACGTTGAGTCAGATTTTCTGAGCAACAGCGGAGCGTTTCCGAGCGGCAGCTCGAATGGTCTGAGGCACGGCCTCGTTAGAACTTGTTCAACAGTTTCTTCAGACCGTTGTTGATTTGATCGTTGACCTTCCCTTCGATCTGCTGACGGCCAAGATTCTGCAGCAGGCCGGCAGTGTCCAGTTGCGGTCGATCTACCGTGCCACCCACCGGAATGCGAATGCTGCGCCCGGATGCTGCGCTGGCAGCCTTTTCCAGGGGAATATCCAGTGCAAGTTGAACTCGGCGATCCAGCCCGACACCACCGGCACTGCGGACATTGTAGCCTGCCAGAGACATTTCCAGACCATCATGAACGACCATGCCATCAACCAACTGAACGGGGACGTCCTGCGGCGGAAACTCCAGTTGCCGATTCGCGTAGTCCCCCTTGCCGACCACGCTTAACGCCTGCAGTAGCGGTTGCAAAGAACTTCCCGGAGTTGCGCTGCCACGATGTATGGTTAACACTGCCTGAATTGTGCTGCTCGCAGGCGAATCGATGAAGTATTGAAACTGGTGCACTCGGGCGGAAATCGTGCCATCCACGTTGGCAGAATCAGCCAGCATGGGAGCCACATAGCCCAACCATTCTCGACACAATTCCGGCGTTAACGCCAGATTGCTAAGACGGCTGCCGGACGCCAGCTGCAACAGGTTGCTGTCCAGATTCCATTGAGGCATGACAGACAGTTCTCCGCTGCCAACCGTACATTGAATCGGTTCAGCTCGCAGCAGCCCATTCCTTAGTTCCGCAACCACAGTTCCGGGGCCAACCGGGGTTCCGTACAGGCGTCCGGCCGTCCAGGTCAGCTTGCCGTTCGCTTGCAGAATGGAAACGGCATCCTGTTGGGCGTTAGCCTGGTTTGAAGGTGTCCACGTTCTTTGGTGCTGAATCAGATCGTTGTCGGTCCACAATGCCGGAGCGCCGCTCAAAACGAACGTCTCACGCCCACGCCCCGACAACGAAATACGGCCATCGGGATCGAGCACTCGCAAACTCAATTGATCAAGATCGTAACTTGTATCTGCCGTCAGGTTCACATTCAGCAGCCCTTGGCGGACTCCCATCGTTCCCGTCAGGTTGGCTTGCACGCCCGGTAATTCCAGCAGACATTTTTCAACAAGAAAGTCGCCTGTGCGTTGATCTGCCAACAGGTTGGCATCGATCTTTGCCTGATCGATCACCAGGTATGATGACTCTGCCGACGTATTTGAAATCGTTTTGTAAAGCGAAGCCGGTCTTACCGGGTTTCTGGCGAGCACTATAGCATTTAGAGTAATTTTCTGGCGTGGGTCCGCTTCCAACCTGGCGGTGATGGTTGAAGAATCGGAAAGCCACGACGCGGTGTGCCAGGGAGCGATCAGCATTTTAATGGCAGACGAGTCGCCTCGGATATCCAACGTTCCTTCACACATTTGCAGAGCAGAACGAGCGGGATAGATATTCAGCAAGGGGCTGTTTGCTTCAAGCCCTTCGCTTTTCAGGTTGATTCGAGACAGCTGAAATCCATCTTTTGCGGCTTCCACGCGGGTGAAGAATTCTACGGTACCTCTTAAGCCAGGGCGTTGAACGTTCAGCAGATCTCGAAAGTCATTCCAAATGCTTTCCGGATTGATCGTTCCGGAAATTTCGTATCCGGCATCCAGCGGCTCCGCCGTAACTTTGCCGAACGCGCCCTGCAAGGAAACGGCATCGACGGTGCCACCCTGCATGTCCAGCTTTCCGACAGCATCCAGTCGGCAGGCGGAATCGACATTCAGACTCTGCCCATCACGCATTGCCTGAACGGGCGACGTCTGGGCTGCAAACTGCCAGCGGAATCGATTCTTCGGGGCCGACAGGCTAAGCACGTCGTCTGCAGCCGGAACCTGGTTTTGCACTTTCGTCGAAAATCGCAGTGTTGCTGACTTCACGACGACGCCCTGATCCAGGTTCATTGTTCGAGGAATCATGCGAGAAATGGCGGCAACGTCGACAGACCCCGATATTCGCACCTGTCCCGCTGTGGCTGCCTGGGCTTCCGCAACGACTGAGCGTTCTTCCGCTGAGCGGCCACTGGCAACCTGCTGCATTACCTGAGTTGGATCCTGCTGCAGCTGGCGAACTTCTCCGTCTCCTGAGAGCTCCATGACATCGGATTTGATTCGCAGATCTTTAACCAACACGCCGTCTTCCGCCAAAGCAACTGCGCCTTGAGCCGTCAAGGCCCCCAGGCTAACAGACTCCCCCACGGCCCACGTCGAATTTCGCCAGGCAATATTCTCGCCCATCAGCTGAAAGCGTCCGGCAAGTCCCTGCGCAATATTGTCACCAATGACGTGCCCCTGTAAGCGACACGATAGTTCGCCTCGAAAAAACGTTTCTGGAAACCAGCGTTGCAGCAGCACTTGCAGTTGTGGCATTTGCAGCCGTCGAGCTTCGACGGTGACCTGCTGCATTTTGTCTTCTGTGGAAGGTCCAAGGTGAATCTTTAGATCCGGCTCTGATTCTGAATCACTCAAAGTGGAAAGCTGATCTGTGGTGAATGGAACCAGCGGAAAGTCGCTCGACAATTCATCCAGCGTTGCCGCAATTTGAGGAGCACGCTGTTTACGTGCCGCCACTTGTTGCTGCTGTTGTGCCAGCGATAACTGCCTGACGTTTGCAACCAGAGTTATTTCCGGAAAAAGCAACGACTGATCCAGTGTTGACAGCGTTGCATAGATGCCGGTGATTGTCGTGTAGGGGATTTCTGTATTCGGGTTGCTGGTGACTGAATTTTCCAGCAGGCGGATGGTCCCGTCTTCAATGGTGGCGGAGATTGCTGACTTGCCACCACTGCTGCCCCCTGAATTCGCAAACAGACGTTCCATGGTTGTTTCGACGTTAGTGCGACCATCGTGAACACTGACGTTAAGCACGGGCTGCCGAATTACGAACTCCGCGCCACGTCCTCCAGATAGGACAATTCTCCACAACGGCTGCACTGATACGATAGATGCGACGGAAGCCAATGGAATCTGCTGTGCAGACGAATCAACATTTCCCAGCGACAAGTCCTGTACTGTTACGTCCACAATCTCAATGGGAGCCCACCAGTGAGTGGAAACAGTCTTGTAGCTGACGGCTGATTCGAGCTGCGGGCTGAAGAACTTCAGGATGGCACCGTGCTTTGCAGACACCGTCAGCAGTGAAGGTGTTAGACCAATCGCAACTACGATAAAGGCGAGCCACTTCAGCCAGCGCGAACCTTTGGATGACGGTTCAGGCGATTCTTCGGCAGTAGATTTTGACCTGGAAGTAGTCATTCCGCGGTTCCCGTTTCGCCACAATCACACAGATGCTGAGCGGCGGGATTCAGATTTGCGGTGGCGACACGCAACGTCTGAGTCTCTCAATTGCCGTACCTGTGTTATCGACGTTTCAAACGCGGAAACTGGCACAACCAGACTGTTGGCGGGGCTATGCGGACAATTCGCCCACGACTTCTCCGATCATGACAGTTCAGTCAGAAGGAGATTGCCGGTCGCGTAAACTTTGTCGAATGCCATCGTCCGATTCGCTGGCGCAGACCATTGCCAGCGCGTAAAAAAACGAGCCCAGTGTGATTAACGGGGCTCGTTTCTGATGTTCTTAACAACACAGCAAAGTGTCGCAGTGATCGACTATTGGAACACGACAGTGATCCAGCCATCTGTAATGTCCAGGCGAGTCACCTGCAGACTCAGGTCGGACTTGTCGGCCATCTGCAGGTTTAGATTTGGATCAACCGTAATCAAAGGTTCAGTGAACGTCTTGTCAAGAATCTCTTTGGCAATGCCTCGAGCCTGAGCGACAGATCGCAACGATGCTTTTCCTTCAATCGGTTGTGGCTTCAGTGACAGAATGCCGCGTGCGTCTGTCGAGGGTGGAATCAGGCAAATATTGCCTTCCCGAAGTTCGATACCCATTGGGATTTCGAATACGTGTTGAGGAATTCGGCGATCGTTTTCTGGCTGATAGAAACCGGTTCGCAGAATGAACACAACTTTGCCTTCATCGAAACGAATTCGAATCGAGTCTTTTGCTGTAAAGTCGAATTCCGTTTTGTCATCATTGGTGTTGCCTTCAGGTCGCAGCACAACTTCGCGGTTCAGGAAGTCTTCCAAAGATGACTCAATACGTTCGATGACTTCTTCAATCTTCATCTGGCCAGAAATGCCAAGACTGTCAATTGCAGCATTGATCGCTGATTCATGCATCTGCACAGCAACGCCTCTGGCAGGCGCCGGCGTTGTTGGTGGAGCTGGAGCCGACAGGCTTTGCGGTGACATGGTGCGAGAGCTAACCGCAATATGAGTTTCACTGGATCGAGCACTGTAGGACTGCGGTGCGATTCCCTTGTTGCGCAGATTGTTCAGAATGTTGTTTTGAACGTTGTCATTGGCTTCGCTGAATTTCTTGCCCACCTCTGATTCAAATCGCGGTAGAGCCTGGTCTGCAAGTTTTCTTGCAGCGATCGCTTCAGACGCGTGCTTCTTGTTGGCAACTTCGTTCATTGCGATGTTTCTGACAATCCCACGCAAAATCGGGATCCCGTCGAAGTCTGTCTTCAATCCAACAGTCTTGTTGTAAGCATGCACGTCCATATTGGCTGGACCTGTGCTAAACGAAGTACCGTCAAAGTAAGTTGGCTTAACAATGCTGAACGTGTGATCTCCGTGCGTGTAAACCGTGGCAGGAGACTTGCGGCCTTGAGTGTTTGAAGTGGTGTGTCCGTCAACCAGCAGTTGGAACATACCTGAGCCCGTTGATGGCTTAATGTCAGCTCGAACGGAAGTGTCTGTTGACTGACTGCCGGTGACCCATGCACCCAAAATGCATTCAGCAACACCGCCATCTTCAGTTCGATAATCAGAAACCAAACGAGACAACATTGGCTCAGAAAGCACAAAGTGCAGATTGTAGTTGAAGTATTCATCCATCATCACAGGTCGAATCGCCTCGTAGACAGCCGGATATTGCAGCTTCAGCGATTGATAGTCCTCGCGAACCATTTCTGAATGATCCTCGCGGACCGTGTTTTCGTAGTCGACAGTTAATCGAACCAACAGGCGGTTGGTGATTTCACGTGCCTCTACAGCTTCACCGGCAGATTTCAGGGCATTCAGAGCGGCTTCTGCGACTCGTGTTCGGCGTAAAATCTGACCTGCCAGGCTACGCTGTTCTGCAGACTGCTGATCAAGAGAGCGAGCAATTTCATTCAGGCTTTTGACGGCCTGAAGTCGTTCGTCGTCAGATTTTCCTGCGTTGTAAAGAATGGCCAGAAGAGGCTCCAGCTGTGCTCCCGCTTCGTCACCAGCCATCGCAGCCAGAGCTCTGGCGTCTTGAGCAACTCGTGTTGCCACTGGCGATTCATTTGCGAAAGGATCAACTGCTTCGGGCGCGTCCTCCTCGTAAGGAATCGCTGGCACCTGCAAGTCCTGAAACGCACACGCTGTTGCGAAAGGTGTCAGGCAAGCTAGAGATGTACAGGCAACTTGAAAGATTGATCGCTTTTGGACCATGGTCCCAGACTCCATAAAAACACAATATCAGTAGCCAGTAGATCTAGACGTCTCCCCAGCGTTATCGGAACTTTGGGGTGGTCTACTACGAAAACTCGATGACATCCGATCAGGGCTTCGCAGTGGCTGTAATGTGCCTACATTCCTTATCTTTCAGCGAACACGCAAGCCGTAGAATGCGCATATTTCCAAAAATCACCGTATAGCGTCATTACGTTGCCCAGTTTAACATGACGGCCTTTGCTGGTCCGCATCGCCTGGAAATTCAATGCACTGAAATTCGCTGGGATGAGAATTCCCTTGCTGGCGAGCTGACCCTACTGCTCAGCCTGCCTGCCGGTTGCGGAGAACTGGTCATGGGGGAAGATTGGCAACAAATTAACAGGCAGCTGGTTTAGACTGACGGTGATCAGCCTGTGGTGACTTCAGCCTGTGGTGACTTCAGCATCGGCGGCAACGGGAGAACGTTCTGTGCCTTTGATGATAGCTCCACCTTCGGCGCTGCGGTACAACACGCGCGTCACGCGGAATCCAAGTGACTTGTACAACGAAACGGCGACGCGGTTCAAAGCGGTCACTTCCAGCGTTGCGAAGTTCATTCCTGACTGCCAGAAGCCTTGCAGCGACTTCAGGACGATGGCTTTTCCAAGGCCGTTGCCTCGGTGCTCCGGAATAATGCCAACGTTCTGAATTGAGCCAACTCCTCCACTGCGAGCAATCCCTTGAATGGTGCCACAATCATGAGCTGGCCAGGTTGGTTCGGGTTGGAAGGCTACCATCCACGTTGCGTAGGTTGAGAACCCCGGCTGGCTACTGATCTCATTGATGAGTCGTCGGCAGCCGTCGATGTTGCTTAAGCACTCAAAGACTCGGCCATCCAGATCATCGCGAAACGAACGCCATTTAATTTGAGCGTGCCGTTCTGCCAGCAGCGGTCGCCATGGCAGCCAGCGATAACCGTCTGGCAATTCCGCCTGAGAAAGATCGATCCTTCGCAAGTCAACTTCCATTCGGAAGCGTTTGAACGGTTGCTCAGACATGAAAAACTTATTGCTGAAGATGCAGGGACGACCAAGTGCCAAAAGCGGTGGCGACGGAAGATTCGCCTTAAAAATTCGCTAACGCGAAAAGCTGCTAACCGTCGAATAAAGCCGTCGGTGGATTCGCTTTAGAACGGACGCATTGTAGATCCGCTCGTCTATCGAAGTGAATGGATAATTGCCTCTGAACCTGTAATTTCCAGCAGCAGGCCTGCACGAAGCGACCGATTCTTACTGGATTGTCGATTCTCTACCCTATTTCCACGTCTGTCATCGTCGCGGACCGCCTAGGCTGACGCGGGCAGTACTGCTGTTTCTGCATTTGGAAGCTGGTTTTGTAAAGGCTTCTCAGTGCTGGGGAGATCGTGAGTTATCTGGCATTGTGCCCTTTTGAAGGCTATTATTTTCCAAAGTCGGCTCAGAAGAAGTCGGTAAAATCCCAATTCATCCCGATCACGAAATTGCCATGCCTACTGTCAACTTTGTAAATGAAAAGGTTACCGTCGAAGCTCAGGACGGTGAAGATATTCGGACGGTTGCTCGCAAAAACGGCGTTCAACTGTATTCCGGCCCTCACAAGGTTGTGAACTGCATGGGCATGGGAATGTGCTGCAGCTGCAATGTAACGATTAAAAAAGGTGGCGAATCCTGCAGTAAGAAAGGAATTCGGGAACTGCTGAACAAGTGGATCAACCCGTTGCTGGGACTAAAGCTGCTTAGCAACCCGGACAAAGACGTTCGAGTTGCCTGCCAGACTCAGGTGCATGGCGATATCGAAGTCGAAACAAACCCACCAATCAACTGGCACGGCGAAAAGTTCTGGAACTAGTGATTTCACGTTCAACAGCTTGGGCTGGCAACATTCGCGGCGTGTAGATTTTGCGGACGAATATTCTGCGGATGTCGACCGCGAGATCGCAAAGTTGGTCGTGCGGAAAATCCCGGCCTGCGAGCAGGGGTTAAACGTATCGATCAAAACTTAGCGAGTGCTTTGCCACAGCTCATTCTTAGAGTAGTGGGTCTTGTTAAGAATCCTGCGACACGGGGATCTTTAACAAGATCCACTACCACAAAGACAAAGCCGAGTTCTTAGCCGTGACGCAGCAATAGTGTTTTCCAGACACAAGACTTCGATTTGACTTATTGCTGGACTCACCCGATTTCAGTTGATTCAGTCTGTCGGCCCAAAGTACGGCGAATCCAACTTTGGCGACGGACTGACCTGCCGCTTTTCGCAAACTCTGCCCAGAGCCTGACGAATGCGTCTTCAAACGGGCTGCAGCCGCAATGTGCCGACACGGTCGTATCCTGGCAATCTACAATCGTCGATGAACGTGACCGGCGATATCGCAGTTTCTGGTACGGCTTGTCACAAGGACCGCAACGTGTCACTAAAAATTGTGTTGATGGGAACCGGCGAGTTCGCCTTGCCCACGTTTAAAGTATTGATCGAATCCAGCAAACACCAGGTGGTCGGTGTTTACACTCAACCAGAACGCACGGGCAAGGGCCATCATCGGCATGTGAATCCTGTGAAAGTGTTGGCGGAAGATCACGGAATTCCTGTGTTCCAGCCGGCTAAAGTGAATTCGCCGGAAGCTCTGCTGGAACTGCAGAACCTGAATGCTGACGTTTTCATCGTCGCGGCATATGGGCAGATTATGAAGCCGGCCTTTCTGGCGATTCCTCGGTTGGGAGCGTTTAATCTGCACGGTTCCATTTTGCCGCGTCATCGAGGAGCGGCGCCGGTACAGTACTCCATCTGGACGGGCGACCAACTGGCTGGCGTCACGATTTTCCAAATCGAACCGTCGCTGGATTCGGGGCCGATTGTGGGACTTGTCACCACCGAAATTGGAGCCAAGGAAACTTCGGGCGAGCTCATGCTGAGGTTGGCCGATCTAAGTGTGGAATTGGCCTTGGAAGTTGTCGATCAACTTGACGCGGGAACGGCCATCTTTCAGCCACAGGATCAATCGCAGGTAACGCTTTCGCCCAAGATTCCGAAAGAAGCGGGAGTCATCGACTGGTCGCAATCCGCCGAACAAATCGGTTGCCATGTGCGTGCCATGCAGCCGTGGCCAAAGGCGTCAGCCGTTTTGCAGGCAGAAGGCCGTAAGCCGCTGCGTTGTATCTTTCTGGATGTCGACTTCATCAAGGATCATCAGGTCATTGGTGAACTCGGCCCGCACGCTGGTTCTGGAAAAATCAAACTGGCTAATAAGCGGCTGTACGTTGCCGCAAGCAGCGGCTGGCTGCAAGTCAATCTCATTCAACCGGACGGCAAGAAGCCCATGGACGGGACCGCCTTTGCCAACGGTTATGGTGTTACTGACGGTGCTTACTTTTCCGCCGATTGAATTTCGTTCAGCTTTTCAGCGATGGCAGCGGCTGGTCGAAATCCGAGAAAGCCGCCTACGGCCTGACCGTTTCGGAAAACTCGCACATCTGGAATTGAGCTGATTTGGTAGTGCGCTGAAGCGGCTGAGTTTTTATCGACGTCAACCTTAACCAAAATGACGTCCTCGGATCGAGTGCGAGCCACTTCTTCAAGTTCAGGAGCCATCATCACGCATGGTCCGCACCAGGTAGCCCAAAAATCGACGACGACCAGCTTGTCCTTAACGGCAAGGGCGTCGTTTAACGAAATCGGTTGCTGGCCCATTTTTCCATCTTCTGCGTTAAAGGTGACCTGCACGGCATCGGCGTCAGCAGTTTCAACAGGCTGAACGATTACGGTTTCTTCCTGACATCCAGCCAGAAGAACAGGCCACAACAGCATCGTGACCAGTGGAAGCTTCTTTGCGATTTCGGCAAATTGATGCATGTGAATTCCTGATGGGCAGCCAAAACAGGTGTCCGAACGGACAGAAACCCGAATCTTATAAGAAAAACGACAGAACAGTTGAAAGGACGTCCTTGACAGTTCGTACCTTACGTCGAATAAACTATAGGTCAAAGCGATCGTCGCCAGTATCAGGCGCGTCGCCAGATCTGAACCAGACACTCATTCTGCCAAAAATATAACAGGAGCCTGATCAAATGGGAATTACTCTAACCGAAACCGCTGCCAGTGAAATCAAGCGAGTTATGGGAGAGCAAAACCGTCCCGAACTGAAGTACGTCCGTGTTGGAGTTGCTGGAGGCGGCTGCAGCGGTTTCCAGTATGCGTTCGACTTTACTGGCTCATACGACGAAAAGGTCGACACGTTTTCTGAGCAGCATGGCGTCGGCGTCGTGGTCGACAAGAAAAGTGACCTGTTTCTTGACGGAACAACGGTCGACTTCTACACCGGCCTGGAAAAACGCGGATTCACTTTCAATAACCCCAATGCCGTAAAAAGCTGTGGTTGTGGAAGCAGTTTCTCTGCCTAACCGCTTTGATCGGCTGATCAGCATTCCCCTGGTGGACGCAAAACCTGCTTCTGCTGGGACAATGCAGAGAGCTTAAACCCGTGGAGTTGACAGGGCTGGCCGCAAAGCCGGCCCTGTTTGTTCTGCGGGTTGTTCGTTTCTCGACCATGATACGGGGCGTTTTAGAGCGCATTTGGTTTAGGTGTAGCGGTATCCGCAGTGTCTGAAGTGTCGT
>ERZ887851.827-NODE-827-length-29140-cov-19.810796_pt1 | contig 29140 bp, 31 predicted proteins | sample MGYA00521100_ERZ887851 | MGnify/ENA primary metagenome ERZ887851 (study PRJEB32303, sample SAMEA104408602) | aquatic metagenome | biome: Brackish water; feature: Pelagic; material: water | place: Baltic Sea | collected 2014-06-06T16:11:00 | depth 11,444 m ... | reverse complement strand
GCCATCAATGCTATCCTCTCAGATATGCGCCCTTCGTTGGGGAAGGGTGTCCCACCGCCGGACATACGGAACCCCAGTAAAAACAGCAATAGGCAAAGGAACTTGCTATGCGGGTAATTGTAGCCTTTTGCAGAACGATGCAGGAACGCATGTTTCCTATTGGCACAAATCTGACACAAGCGGATCGCGTTTTGTTCCGGAACGATTGAGCAAAGAATCAGGCTGCTCATTTCTGGCAAGGCAGGGGACGTCATGAGCGGGATGGCGTTGATCTGGGCTGCGAATGTCAAAGGCCTTAAGCCAGCCGCCAAGATTGTGTTGATCCAGCTTGCGGACTTTCACAATAAGGAAAGCGGCCAGTGCAATCCGAGCGCACAGCGGTTGGCGGATGAATGCGAGATGGGGCGGGCAACGCTGTTCCGGCACATGACCACCTTGGAGGAATGTGGCCTGGTCACGCGTCATGCACGCGGTGATGGCGATGGCGGGCGAGGGTCTAACCAGTATGAATTGCACCTTGATATTACCCTTGGTCCCAGTTCACGCCCGAAGGGTGGGGCGAGCGGTCCCAATGGGGTTGTGTCTCAAAATGAGACTGGGGGAAACGTCTCAAAAACACGGGGGAAAAGTCCCAAGGGTGAGACGGGGGTAGTCTCAATTCGGGACAGGAACCTTACCATTGAACCTGTGAAAGAACCTCCTTCGCGCGAGCGCGAGCCGGGGGAGGCTGAGAAGATTTTGACAGCCTATCCGCCCGACCGATTGCGGGGCGAAGCGGCCTGCCTTGCCCAAATCGAAGAGGCCATGAAGGACGGAATTGAACCGGACGATTTGCTGCAGGCGGTGCAGGCCTACGCCACCGATAGCGCAGGTTTCACCCGCTCCAAGGTCTGCTTTTCCGACAACTGGTTTCAGTCGCGGCGGTGGCAGGCCTATGTCGAGAAGCAGTCAGCAGTCCGAGAAAAGGCGGCGGCGTTGGAGGCCGATCACCATGCGCGGCTGGCTTGCTGGATCAGTGACCGCAGCCCGATGTGCAAACACATCACGGGCACCCAAATCACGGCTTTGCTTGCCTCAAAGCTGGTGACACAGGCCCAAATTCACGCCGCAGGCCTCAGATCATGACCGCAACCGATCCCACCGAAGAGCAAACAGCAAGGCGACCCATGTCATACGCTGGCGCTGCTGACACGGGACCTTGCGAGGGGCGGCACGCCTCCCCTTCGAACCCCACCGGCGCAGGCTATGCCCGCACCAAAGAGCCGCTGACCGAGACCTTCGTCTTCCGGTGCACAGCGGCAGAGAAAGCCCAGTTGCGCGCCAAGGCCGAGGCGGCTGGTCTACCTGCCGCGACCTTGCTGCGCGAGGCGCTTGGCCTGACCGAGGCCCGCCGTCGCAAGCCGATCCCTCGCGTCGATCCGGCTTTGGTGCTGGCCGTCGGACGCATCGGCGGCAACCTCAATCAGATCGCGCGCTGGCTGAACCGCGCGATGCTGGCGGGTCGCACCGACCTCGACGCGCTCGCCGTTGCCCGCCGTTTGCTGACCATCGAACGCCAGCTTGCCCAGATCGTCGAGGCCGCCCGCCGATGCTGATCAAGTTCTTCCGCAATGGCAAAGGCGCGGGCGCTGGTCCGGTCGGCTACCTCGTCGCGGACAAGGTGCTGGCCTATGACGACAACCGCGACCTGATCCGCGATGCTGACGGCCAGCCGATGACGGTCACGCGTGAGCCTTTGCCCGAGGTCCTGCGCGGCAATCCCGACCGCACCGAAGCCTTGATCGACGCCAGCCGTCACCAATGGACCTACCGCGCGGGCGTGATCAGCTTCGCCGCCACCGACGCCCCGACCGAGCAGAAGCAGGCCGAGGTCATGGACGAGTTCGAGCGTCTGGCCTTCGCGGGGCTGGACCCGACGCAATATGAGGTGCTTTGGGTCCGACACACCCACGAAGACCGTGTCGAGCTTCACTTTTGCACGCCGCGCTTGGAGCTGACCTCGGGGCGCAGTCTTAACATAGCGCCGCCCGGATATGAGAAAGCCTTCGACAGCCTGCGCGACGTGATGAACCAGCGCCACGGCTGGGCCGATCCGATGGAGCTGGCGCGCGCACAAGAGGTCCGCGACACCATCGAGACGTCAACCCGAGCCCAAGGCCGCGAAGAACTGCACGCGTGGGTTCTGGATCAAGTCAGCGTTGGCCTAATCACTGACCGCGCCACCATGCTCGACGCGCTCGCCGACGCAGGCTTCGACATTCCCCGCGCAGGCAAAGCCTACCTCACAGCCCAAGACCCCGACACCGGCGAGCGCTGGCGTTTGAAAGGAGAGATTTTCCATGAAGACTGGCAAGCCGACCCGGCTGAGCGAGAAGTTGAACGCGGAACTGGACACGATCCGGCAGGACTACGCCGCCTCGATGGCATTCCAGCTCGAGAACTTCAGGACCGATTTGAGCAAAATTGCGACCATCGCGCAGCGTACAATCGAGAGCGATACCCGCAGCTTTCTGCGACAGAACAAGAGCTGGCTGACGATCTCGCCCTGGCTGATCACGGGGACATTCTTGGCGGGGATCGTCTCGATGATGGCCGCGAGCTTGCTCTGGACGCTGATGCTGGAGAGCTCGGAACTGACGGAACTGGGCCTGACGCGGATCGACAGGGAGGACGGGACATGGCTGATGCTGGATCCCACCAAGACACGCCTGAGGACCTGTACGCTGGGCGGCAGGTCAGTGACCTGTATCAAGATCGAGGAGGATTAGATGACGACACCCCTGACAGCCTTGGAACGCGATTTGCTCGCCTGCGTCGAGCGGTTGGTGACGGCTTGCGAGGTCTCAGCAAAGGAATTGAGCGGGTTAGAGGCACGTTCGACGACCAAGATGCAGAGCCAGATGGATGGATTGGCCGCCTGCGTGTCGGTGCTCATTCAATCGCAAGTGGCGTCCGTGGCTGCGTTGCACGGCTTGCTGAACGAGGGCTCGAACTACGGGAGGCTGCGCACGCAACTCGAGACCAGCTTGAAATTAGTGAAAGCCGCCGAAGAGAGGCTGAGACAGAGCTAGAAGAGCGGGAGGTCGAGATGGATCGGGGGCTGACGCATTGAATGTGGGACCAATGTTTGGTCTCAGACGGCAATCCCGACCTAAAAGGCAGCCAACGGCGACTGTTTGCTCGTGTGATTCAAGAATTGCACTTTTGTCGACATACGAATCTCTGTATGTTGCAAAAAATGGATTTATTAGACATACGATGATTGGTATGATTACATGAGCGCCAAGACAACTACCATTACTAGAGAAGCCCTCGTTGAACGATACCAAATACCGCCGCTGCCACCACATCCTGCACGGCTCACCACTGAAATACTTTAGTAACCAACGTTCTAGCGCGGCCGCAATATTCGTCGGTCGCCAGCTTTGGTATGCTGGAGTTTCGGGCTTTTGGCTGTGAACCCTTGACGTAGCTGGATTTGACTCCCAATAATGTAAATTATGAATATAGCGCGCGTTAAGTTTCCCGATTTCGAATTGAGCCGGATTTTCCATACGTTTGATGGCGGTGACGCGTGTGCCGCCAAGTGTCGAGGTGTCGGATATGAGTGACAAACAGATTCGCAATATGGAGCAATTCGCAAGCGTAAGCGGGATATCCCGACCTACGGTTTCGAAATACTTTAACGATCCGTCCAGTGTACGAAAATCAACCCGAGACCGGATTGAGGAAGCGCTGGAGCAGCACGACTTCCGTCCTAATGTTTATGCGATGAATCAGAACCGGCGGCTGACGAAAACGATTGGTATTGTGGTCCCTTACCTGGCCGATCCTTTCTTTGGCGAGATTGTGCGCGTAATTGAGCGGCGTTGTATCGAGGCGGGTTTCACCCCTCATTTGTTTAGCTCGCATGGTGAGGTCAAGCTTGAGAATGACATTTTGGATGGGCTGAGATCGTTGAAGCCGGCGGGCGTGTTGCTGGCGCCGTTGGGCCGGGAGTCAGATAAGTCCGCGATTGAAACGTTCTGCAAATATGTTCCCACAGTGTTGTTTGACAGTAATATCGACGGCATGGGTGAGGCGTTCGTAGGGTCCGATAACCACAGTTTTGTTTTGCAAACAGTGGAATATTTGAGCCGAACGGGAGAGCCTCCGAGCTTCTTTGAGATGCGTAACCCCGCTAACCCGAACGCAAATAAACGGCGGAACGCGTACATCGCGATGATGGAGCGGTTGTCTCTGGAGCCGCATGTCATCAAAATTGACGGGGAAGGATGGGCGTTTGAGGAGATTGGGCGTCAAGGTGGGCTGAAGCTACTCGCGGAAAAGGGGCTGCCCACCGATACTGTCCTATGTAGTAACGACCGGCTTGCGATCGGACTTTTGTCTGCATGTTATGAGGCAGGAGTCAGAGTTGGGCGCGGCGAAGGCTGTGACCTTCGGGTCGCCTCGCACGACGATCACCCATACGCGCAGTTTACCTGCCCCCCCCTTACAACGGCGGCTCACGACTATAGCGCGGTTTCTGATCAGTCGGTTGAGACAGTGTTTCGGTTGATTGAAAGCGGAGGGAGATTTGATGGTCGAACCGAAACTTTATTCCCTGCGCGGCTGATCATGCGAGAATCGGCTTGAGTCCAAAGGAAAATTTACGCGCGTAAACTTTTTATTGACTTCGAGTTATAAAAGCTGTTTTCTGATTCTACAGATATTTTGATGCCAAGGGAGGAAATCTAATGCATCTCAAGAACGCACTCTGTGCGGTAAGCGCACTTGCAATGGTCGCAGCGACTGGAGCAAATGCAGAATCACTCACAATCGCGACAGTGAACAACGGCGATATGATCCGTATGCAGGGTTATACCGACGATTTCACAGCTAAGACTGGTCACACAGTCGAGTGGGTCACACTGGAAGAGAACACTCTTCGTACTCGCGTTACAACAGACATCACCACAAACGGTGGTCAGTTCGACATCATGACAATCGGCATGTACGAGACTCCAATCTGGGGTGCCAACGGCTGGCTTGTCCCATTGGATGATCTTTCGGCTGAGTACGATGTTGATGACATCTTGCCTGCAATGGCTGGCGGTCTGAGCCACGAAGGAACGCTTTATGCGGCTCCCTTCTACGGCGAAAGCTCGATGGTTATGTATCGCACAGACCTGATGGAAGCAGCTGGACTTGAAATGCCAGACGCACCGTCCTGGTCTTTCATCGCCAAGGCAGCACGTGCCATGACGGATCGCGACGCAGACATCAACGGCATTTGCCTGCGTGGTAAAGCTGGTTGGGGTGAAGGCGGCGCATTCATCACGGCGATTTCAAACTCGTTCGGCGCACGTTGGTTTGACGCAGATTGGAACGCACAGTTCGATACACGCGAGTGGTCGGACACGCTGAACTTCTTCTTCAACATGATGTACGATTCGGGCCCTGCTGGTTACGCGACAAACGGTTTCAACGAAAACCTTTCGCTGTTCAACCAAGGTAAGTGCGGCATGTGGATCGATGCGACTGTTGCTGCGTCTTTCGTAACGGGTGACGACTCTACTGTTGCCGATAGCGTTGGTTTCGCACTTGCGCCAGACAACGGTATGGGCAAGCGCTCTAACTGGCTCTGGGCTTGGGCATTGGCTATTCCTGCTGGTACTCAACAAGAGGGTGCTGCCAAGGAGTTCATCGAATGGGCAACTGGCAAAGCTTACATCGAGATGGTCGCTGCGAACGAAGGTTGGGCAAATGTTCCTCCAGGTGCGCGGGTCTCTCTCTATGAAAACCCGAACTACCAGGCGGTTCCTTTCGCTCAGATGACGCTCGACTCGATCCTGTCGGCTGATCCTAACGACTCGACCGTTGATCCGAGCCCTTACGTAGGTGTTCAGTTCGCGGCGATCCCTGAGTTTGCAGGTATTGCAGGCGAAGTGAGCCAGGAGTTCTCAGCAGCCTATGCAGGTCAGCAGACTGTAGAAGAAGCTCTTGCTAAGGCGCAGGCGATCACGAACGAAGCAATGGAAGCTGCCGGTTACCGGTAAGTTTCCTACCAAGTCAGAGGGCGGGCTATTGTCCGCCCTCTGGTTTTCAACCTACTATCCTGAAATTCGCAAACTTCATCTGAGGCGGGCAGGAGTCCGTCAACCGAGGAGATGTACCCATGGCGACTCAGCACTCACGATACGCCGCACGTTTTATGATGGCCCCTGCCGTTATACTATTGCTTGGTTGGATGCTGGTACCCCTTACGATGACGCTTTGGTTTTCGTTCCGCAGCTATCTCCCGCTTCGTGGCGGTGATCAGGGCTTCGTCGGATTTGAAAATTACGTCCGCTTCATTAGTTCCAGTGCTTTTTGGCCCGCAGTTATAACCACGTTGATTATTGTAGGCGGCGTTTTGGCTATTACTGTCATACTCGGAATCGTTCTTGCATTGCTGCTGGATCAGCCGATGTGGGGTCAGGGTATTGTTCGTATTCTTGTCATCGCGCCGTTCTTTGTCATGCCGACGGTTTCTGCATTGGTCTGGAAGAACATGTTCATGGACCCGACGAACGGTTTATTCGCGCACCTCTGGAAGTTTTTCGGAGCAACGCCCGTTGAATGGCTATCGCAGGCCTCGTTGCCATCGATTGTCTTAATCGTCAGTTGGCAGTGGCTACCCTTTGCGACGCTCATTCTTCTGACGGCGGTTCAGTCTTTGGACAGCGAGCAGTTGGAAGCGGCTGAAATGGATGGAGCGCCCTATATGAAGCGCTTCTGGTTCATGATCCTGCCGCACCTGAGCCGTGCAATCACGATTGTCATACTTATTCAGACAATCTTTCTTCTGTCGATCTTTGCGGAAATCTTTGTGACCACAGGCGGTGCCTTTGGATCAAGGACCCTGACCTACCTGATCTTCCAGCGCGTGCTGGAAAGCCAGAACGTAGGCCTCGGATCTGCGGGCGGCGTATATGCCATCATACTTGCCAATATCGTTGCCATCTTCCTGATGCGCATCGTCGGCAAGAACCTGGACGCGTGAGGAGATATTGATATGGCTCGTGCAGTCTCAAATAACCGCAAAGCCCTGAATACGGCGATTGCCTGGACGATCGGGATAGTGATCTTTTTCCCGATCCTCTGGACCATCCTGACAAGCTTCAAGACTGAAGCTCAGGCGATCGCCGACCCACCGATCTTCCTGTTCTTTGACTGGACGTTGGAGAATTACTCAGTTGTCCAGGAGCGCTCGAACTACATGCGCTTCCTGTGGAACTCGGTATTCATCGCAGGCGGTTCGACCGTTCTCGGTGTGTTGATCGCAATTCCAGCAGCCTGGTCGATGGCCTTTGTGCCATCCAGGCGGACCAAGGATATCCTACTTTGGATGCTCTCGACCAAGATGCTTCCGGCGGTTGGTGTGCTTTACCCAATCTATCTGATCTTTATCAAGCTGGGCATTCTGGACTCGCGTATTGGTCTGACGATTGTGATCATGTTGATCAACCTGCCGATTATCGTCTGGATGCTTTACACATACTTTAAGGAAATTCCTGGCGAAATTTTGGAAGCGGCAAGAATGGACGGGGCGACTCTTAAGGAAGAGATCCTTTACGTTCTGACGCCGATGGCCATCCCCGGGATCGCATCCACTCTGCTCTTGAACTTCATTCTGGCTTGGAACGAAGCGTTCTGGACGCTCAACCTTACGGCGGTAAAAGCCGCTCCGTTGACGGCCTTTATTGCGAGTTACTCAAGCCCAGAGGGTCTGTTCTTCGCCAAGCTAAGCGCAGCATCGACTATGGCCATCGCGCCAGTTCTGATCCTTGGCTGGTTTAGCCAGAAACAACTTGTCCGCGGCCTCACCTTCGGCGCTGTGAAATAAGGAAAGATATTTTGGGACAAATTACCCTTGAAAAGGTGACGAAGAGCTTCGGCAACGTAGAAGTAATTCCACCACTTGATCTGACGATCTACGATGGCGAGTTCACTGTATTTGTTGGACCATCAGGTTGCGGTAAATCAACGCTTCTCCGCTTGATTGCCGGACTTGAGGACATCACTTCCGGAACGATCTCGATTGATGGGAAGGATGCGACAAACATTCCCCCGGCTAAGCGAGGCCTGGCAATGGTGTTCCAATCATATGCGCTCTATCCGCATATGTCGGTTCGCAAGAACATTGCTTTCCCGATGCGGATGGCAAAAATGGATCAGGCCGAGCAGGATCGTCGGATTGAGGCGGCTGCAAAGGCGCTCAATCTGACGGACTATCTTGATCGCAAACCTGGTCAGTTGTCAGGTGGTCAGCGTCAGCGGGTTGCCATTGGTCGCGCCATTGTTCGTGAGCCAGCGGCCTTCTTGTTCGACGAGCCATTGTCGAACCTTGATGCTGCCTTGCGTGTAGGGATGCGTCTTGAAATCAGTGAGATGCATAAGCGTCTTGAAACGACGATGATCTACGTGACGCACGATCAGGTTGAAGCCATGACAATGGCCGACAAGATTGTCGTCCTGCGGGCTGGTTATATTGAGCAGGTCGGTTCGCCTCTGGATCTCTACAAGGCACCGCGCAATGTATTTGTTGCTGGTTTCATTGGATCGCCGCAAATGAATATTTTTGGCGGGCCAGAGGCCGCGAAGCTCGATGCAACTTCGATCGGCATACGCCCGGAGCACATTGAAGTTTCCGGCGAAAGCGGACTTTGGAAAGGGCGCGTTGGCGTTGCAGAGCATCTTGGCTCGGACACGTTCTTCCATGTCCACGACACGGGTCTGGCGGATATGATCACCGTGCGAGCACCGGGAAATGTCTCGTTTGATCACGGAGATATTGTCTGGCTTACTCCGAATGCCGATCAAATCCACCGTTTCGACGCGAATGGCCTGCGTATCGCATGACGAGACTGGAAGGCAAAACAGCGCTCATAACCGGTGCCGCTCGCGGCATCGGTTTGGCGTTTGCAGAAAGGTATGTCCGAGAAGGGGCTCGGGTCGCGATTGCGGATATCAATATTGATCGCGCCCGGGAGTCAGCTGCAAAGATTGGCGATGCGGCCATTGCTGTTGAAATGGACGTCACCCAGCAAGCGAGCATCGATAGCGCAATAGCCGAGGTCATCGGCACATTCAGGCGGATCGATATCCTGATCAATAACGCAGCTCTTTTTACGGCTGCTCCGATTGCCGAGATCGCACGCGAAGATTACGCCCGTGTTTTTGACATAAACGTTGGCGGGACGCTGTTCACCCTTCAGGCGGTTGCCAAACACATGATTGAGCGCGGTGGCGGTGGCAAGATTATCAATATGGCAAGTCAGGCGGGGCGACGTGGTGAGGCGCTTGTGGGTGTCTACTGCGCGACCAAGGCGGCGGTCATAAGCCTGACGCAGTCTGCGGGTCTCGACCTTATTCAGCACGGCATCAACGTGAACGCGATCTCGCCCGGGGTGGTCGATGGTGAGCACTGGGATGGTGTCGACGCCTTCTTTGCGAAGTACGAGAACAAGGCTCCGGGTCAAAAGAAGGCGGAGGTTGCCGCCGGTGTTCCATACGGGCGTATGGGCACAGCTGAGGACCTAACCGGAATGGCTGTTTTTCTTGCCAGCGACGAGTCTGACTATGTTGTTGCTCAGACTTACAACGTGGACGGTGGCCAATGGTTGAGTTGATCCATCTTTCAGATGCCAACCTAGGGCGTTTGCCTGATGAAATCCGGGTACCAAAGTACGACCGGAGCGCCTTGACGCCAGGGATCGTGCACATTGGTCTTGGAAACTTTCACCGAGGGCATCAGGCTTGGTATTTTCATCGTCTGTTTGATCAGGGTCTTTCTCACGATTGGGCGATTGTCGGAGCCGGTGTGCGGGTCAATGACGCCGTTCAGCGTGAAAAGCTGGTGGCACAAGACTATCTGACAACGTTGATCGAGCTAGACCCCGCCGGAACGTCTGCCGAGGTTGTGGGCTCGATGATTGACTACATCGCGGTTGAGGATGGCAATGGCCCGCTTATAGCGAAAATGGCTGATCCGGCAATTCGTATCGTGGCTCTGACGGTGACCGAGGGTGGGTACTATATTGACCCGGTTGGCGGTGGTTTTGATGACGAGCACCCGGATATTCGCCATGACGTTGCCAACCCCGAAGCGCCTCGGACGGCATTTGGTGCGATGGTTGCGGCCCTTAAGGTCCGGCGTGAAAACGGGATCGGGCCATTTAGCGGGCAGAGCTGTGATAACCTCCAAGGAAATGGCGACATCTTGCGCCAAACCGTTGTTTCGCTCGCACGCCTGACGGACCCGAGTTTGGCCGAGTGGATTAGTGCGAACTGTAGTTTCCCGAATTCGATGGTCGATTGCATTGTGCCCGCAACGGGTCCGAATGAGTTGGCTCTGGCGCGTTCGCTCGGCATCGACGATCAAGCTCCAGTGACACATGAAAACTATCGCCAATGGGTCATCGAAGATGATTTCTGCGCGGGGCGTCCTGAGTGGGAGAGTGTTGGCGCGATCATAACTGATGACGTGCATGTCTACGAGGCGATGAAGATCCGGATTTTGAACGCCGGACATCAGGTGATCGCCAATGCTGGAGAGATCCTTTCGGTAGAGACGATATCGGATTGTATGGCGCACCCTCAGATTGGGCCGATGTTCCGCAAGGTCCAGATTGAAGAGATCGCGCCGCACGTTGATCCCGTACCCGGCATGACGCCGACGAATTATGTTACGCTGATTGAGCGCCGGTTCTCAAATCCTTCGATTGTAGACACCACGCGGCGCGTGGCGTTTGATGGATCGTCTCGGCACACTGGGTTCTTGTTGCCTATCGTTCGCGACGGGCTTCGTGACGGCGTACCTGTTGAAGGGCTTGCTTTGGTCGAGGCGCTTTGGGCGCGGATGTGTGAAGGGACGCGCGAAGACGGATCCGTGATCGAGCCCAACGATCCGTTTTGGTCGGACTTGACGAAGGCGGCAGCAGCCGCGAAGGAGCGACCGCTTGCGTGGCTGGAGCAGCGCCAGATCTACGGGGAGTTGATAGACTCGGCGGAGTTTTCCGAGGCGTTTGAGCGCTGGCTGTCATTGATCTGGGCTGACGGTGTCTGCGCTGCAATAGTGCGATTTACCGACGGATAACGCCGTCCGAATGCAGCTCTTGTTTCCCCGGCAAATCTGATCCTATGGCGGTGATGTGTAGGCCACGGTGGAGCCAGTCAGCCATGATGACAGGACCGGTTGCAGGCGTGGTCGTCACCACAATCTGCGCAGTTTTCACCAACTCTTCCACGGAAGGACAAGGTTTGACGGGAACTCCAATCCGCTCAGACATCTCGGCGCAGTAGTTCGAAACAGAGGTTGAATTGCGCCCGTATACCAGCAACTGTTCAAATTTCCGCACGAGTGCAAGGCTCTCGATTTGATAGCGTGCCTGTACGCCTGTCCCGATCACCCCAACGGTTTCCACGCTTTGCGGTGCAAGATGCTTGGCGGCCACGGCCCCGGCGAGACCTGTGCGCAGGTCCATCAAAAACCCGTTGTCGAGGAATACGCATTCGAAGGCGCCGGTTTGAGCGTTCATCAAAGCAATGATGCTGCTACAACTGGGCAGTCCGATTTGTGGATTGCGAAAGAAGCCGGTGGCGATTTTTATGGCAAGATGATCAATGCCTTCAACAAATGCGCCCTTAGTGTCTACCGCGCTGTCCGCATCAACGTCGATATGCATAACCGGCGGCATCGAAACGCGCCCCTCAGCGATCCAAACGAAGGCTCGCTCAGTTGCATCGAGCGACCTGTTGTCGATTTGCAGACAAGTTCTCAGTTCGGCTTCGGTTACGACCAAAGTGCCCATAGCGGCTAATTCCTGCGACTTTAGTAACAGATTAGGCAGGTTGGCACTGTGCGTCATCCTCAAAGTCTAAAACCGGACTTTCGTCACACCGCAGAACTTCGGGGCATTTGGGCTCTCCACCGTCATTCGCCGCGCGATCCGCGAACAAAAGGTTTAGGATGAACTGCCTTTCGCTGCATGCCGCATCAAATGGAAAGTTGCGGGACCAACCCGACCTTGGATATTCGACATTCGCTAACGCAGTACCGCACTGTGCGCGCGGCGTTGTGCTTTCCGCTGTGCGGTGCATTTTCTACCAGCAAGTGTAACCACCGTCGACAAGGACTATTGATCCAGTCATTAGGCTCGAAGCGTCTGAAGCAAGAAACTGGACCACTGAGGCAACCTCGTCTGCTCGCCCCATACGGTTCATGGGGGTTCCCCCAATCCAGTGTTGCGCTAGTTCCGGATCATCATGGACATGAGCTATCAGCTTTGTCTCGATGTAAGTAGGCGCCACGGCGTTCACCCGGACACCACGGCCACCCCATTCGGCGGCCAAACAACGCGTCAGGTGGTGCACTGCGGCTTTGGAAGTGTTGTACTGTGCTTGCTCTTGTGGTCGGTTTGAGATTTCGCCCGACATCGAGCCGAGGTTAACGATCGCGCCGCGACCTGCCTTTAGCATCTCCTTCCCGAAGGCACGGCAACACCAAAAAAGACCGTTGAGGTTTACGTCAAGCGTCGCATGCCAGACCTCGTCAGTCATATCTTCTGCTGGCTCAAAACTCTTACCAATACCGGCATTATTAACCAAGACATCGATCTTGCCGTATCGGTCGATAATCCGTCCAACCAAGCCGTTTACATCGATCGAATCTGTCACGTCCAGTTGCTCCGCGTCTGCTCGATACCCGGAATCAACAAGATTGATCGCTGCGGATTGAGCGCCCGCCTCATCTAGGTCGGCGATTACCACTGTGGCACCCGCCTCCGCCAAAGCTTCGGCACACGCGAAACCGATGCCGGTTGCGGCCCCTGTGACGACGGCGATGCGGTCAGTCATAGAAAGCTTTTCAAGATACATCTTGTTTTGTTTCCTCGCGATTTGGTCAGTTGTTCCGTTGGACGTCCATCTTGCACGTATTTACTGACATTTGTTTGTTTACTATCCAAATATCGCAATGCTCACCGGGTTTGTCGAGTCCATCCTGTAAGAATAATTGAGATACGTTGATTAATTTTCTTGTGGAGAAGCCGCAGAGATCAGGTGAAGAAGTGATTGCCTTGCTCTTCAAGCACAAGCGCCCAAACTCGCTTCATGTGAACTCATCAGCGAAACGCGCCTTTCGATAGCAAGAACCGAGTTTGCCCTGAGGTGCCCCTAGATTTGTAGACGCTTTGCCCCCTAGTTTTGAGACGGGTTGGATGATCCTTCGATGAACTCGAAGCAGGCGACACGGACTTCGACCTTGGTCTTGAACTTTCGCCGGTCCAACAGTTCGCGTTAGCAGGTGGCGAAGAAGCTCTCGCACTATTAGTTGGATTGCCCCCATGGGGCTTGTCGTCTAAGTATGTTTAGAAAGTAAACAGACCAAGCTTTTACGCCTTGAAAGCTTGAACCAAAGGAATCTGTCCACCATGTCGTCACCGAGTGCTGTTCGTCACATTAATGAAACGCGCGCCTTAGACGCAATCAGAAGTCAGGGTTCCCTGAGTCGAGCAGATATTGCGCGCGAGCTCAAAGTCACCAGGGCGACCGCGTCAGTTTTGGTTGCGTCGCTTATTGAGGTGGGCATGTTAGTTGATGAATCCGACGCCGCATCAGCGGCGCGAACCACCAAGAGAACAGGTCGACCTAGCACTAATGTATGTCTGAATCCAAATTATGCATACTTCTTAGGCGTCGAAGTCGGCGTTGGACGCGGGACGGTCGCAATAATCGACTTTGCCGGCGAAGTCCACGCAAAGCACGAGTATCGGTTCTCATTGGATCAGAATGAGCCCAAAGAAGTGGCTGAACGCGTCGCGAATGAAGTCCGCGCGGTACTAGCGACGCTAGATCGCCGCCCCAAAACTATTTCTGGGAGAATATCAATTGCGGGCCTAATGGACTTGAAGGGTCACCTCGTGCGCTCGCCCTTCCTAGGTTGGTATGACATACCTTTCCTCGAAATGATGCGCTCAGCCTTGCCCGAAGTCGAATTGATGGGCGTCGAGAATGACGCCGACGCATTTGCTGCTGCAGAAATGCAATATTCAGTGGATCGCGAAAACGAAAACACAGTCTATCTCCTGCTCGATACCGGTATTGGCGGTTGTGCCGTTGTCGATGGAAATATTCTACGCGGGCACATGGGCTTTGCGGGAGAGCTCGGACACATGATTATCGGTGACAAGGGATATTCTACATCTGGCAAGTCCGTTATCGACGGTTCACTTGAAAGCTATGTTGGACGGATTGCACTACTCAAACGTTATAGCCATTACGGTGGCCATACTGAGTATATTTCGGAGTTTGTCGCAGCGCTTGATGGTGGAGAAGAAGCCGCGACGAGTGCATTGCATGACTGGGCCAATCATCTTGGTCGAGGAATCGCATCCATTGTTAGCGTGTTGGCCCCCGAACATATCGTCGTTGGTGGTGCGCTCGCTCCGTTATATGAACGCTGTGACGCCGTCGTGCAGGCGACTCTTGCTTCAAAACTTGTTGCCGGATCTCATTTCCCCGAGTTTAGCATCTCAAATCTTGGACGCACAGCGCCAGCAATTGGCGCGGCCTTTTTAGTCCGACGGGACCTATTTACCTATGACCCAAAAATAGTCTTCGGCAAATGAAAAATTGAGAATGACTGAAGTGTTCGGTTCGTTTGAACAGCTTCTAGCTGTTTCGTAAGTGGATTTCCTGCTCGGTGGTACCGTGATGGGGATTGTTTGCGACGGGTTGAGACATGCTTGCATGGGGATCAATTGAGTCGTAGAATTAGGTGTAAAGGCGGAGACTTTTGCGGGCGCCTTACACGCTGTCATTGGCCCGAAGGTTGACCTCCTCGTATTTGATCGCTCGCCAGAGCCGTTAGGCGAAGACGCCGTCGCACCACGCGCCTACTTGTCAGCCGGGAGGCTTGGGAGGTCGTATCCTTGCCGGCTATCAACACACAGCGCTGCATTGGTGTGACAGCGTCAGTCCAATTTCGCGCGAATGATCTCGCGAAGTTTTTCAAGGTCTTTGGCGAACCCACGGATGCCAGCGGCGAGCATTTCGGTGGCCATGGCATCTTCATTCATTTCCCACCGGAATCGCGTTTCGTCAATCCCGACCGCGGGTTCTGGCTGAAAGCAATCCGGCGAGAGAACTCGGTCGACGGAACCGTCGCTACCGGCGAGTTCATCAAGGAGATTTGGAGCAATGGTCAGGCGATCGCATCCGGCGAGCGCTTCAATCTGACCAGTGGAGCGAAAAGATGCGGCCATCACAACGGTCTTTATATCGTGCGCCTTGTAGAAGTTGTAAATATTGCGGACCGAGATGACGCCAGGATCTTCCTCAGGTGGGTAGAAAGAGGTGCCAGACGACTTCTTGTTCCAGTCGGTGATGCGACCGACAAAAGGCGAGATTAGGAATACCCCAGCGTCAGCGCAGGCGATGGCCTGGGCCTTGTTGAAAAGCAAGGTCAGGTTGCAATTGATGCCCTTCTTTTGCAGCACGGCCGCTGCGCGGATGCCTTCCCAAGTGGATGCGAGCTTAACGAGTATCCGGTCGCGGGAGATACTGCGGGCCTCGTAGTCAGCGATGATTGCTTCAGCTCGTTCAATGGACCCCTTTGCGTCAAACGAGAGATCGGCATCGACTTCTGTGGATACGCGACCAGGAACAATTTCTGAAAGTTCCGCACCGACCGATACAGCGAGGCGGTCGGCAATGGCGCTGACTCGAACTTCGGCATTGCCGTTCTGTCGCCCCCCCCACGCGAGTGCCTCCTTGATTGTGTTCTCAAATTCCGGCGTGCTGAGTGCTTTCAGGACGATTGACGGGTTAGTCGTACAATCGATGGGTTTCAGGCGGCGAACAGCCTCAATATCGCCGGTATCGGCGACGATGGTTGTCATAGTGCGAAGGGTGTCGAGTTTCGTTTTCATCTCGGCTTACCTTTATGGAAAATGTGAAGTTTTTTGGCTTAATGGCGCGATTCCTACTAGCCGTCATTGTTGACGGTGATATCCGAGGGGCGAGAGGACCGCGCAACCAAACGCGCGTTGGGAAGGTCGTTACCCTCCAACTTGGTCCTGATCTCATCTTCTGACAGGCCTAAACCATCCCATCGAGCATAGAGCCGTTTTTCCAACACCGACTCGGACACCTCCAGGAATACGGTTTTATCGAAGAATTGCTGAAGCGGTGTCCAGTCCGGATCATCGAGGAGAAGGTAGTTGCCATCGACAAGAATCAGGCGAGCCTCCGGCCCGATGATCCGGGCGCCGGCTCTCGCAATCTCGATGGACCGATCAAAAACCGGTACAGCGACCTCACTCCCATCGTCCTCGGCCAATCTCACCAGGGTCGTGGCGAAGCCTCCCACGTCGAAGGTGTGCGGCGCGCCTTTACGCGGCCGATGGCCGCGCGCATTCAGAACGATGTCGTCGAAATGGAAGCCGTCCATCGGCAGCACTTCACAGTTTACCCGCTCGCTAAGTGTCGCCTGCAGCGCCTCGGCAAAGGTACTTTTGCCAGCACCGGGAGCGCCCACGATCGCCACGATTCGGCGCTTTTGGTCTTGCGTCGTGGCTAGATGGTTGGCGAGGCTCGCAAGGTCCAACTTCCTGCTCACAACAGACGGCTCCGCTCGACCTGGCGTTCAACTTCCTGAGCAGCTTTCAACTGCGCCTTGGTATACATAAGCGCGTGGGTCGCGAGATCGAAACCGTCTTCCCAGAGGTTGCGCCAGATCGCGAGGATGCCTTCCAGCGGCTGACCCACGACCCGGGACGAGAAGCTCTCAAAGGTGATCGGACCTTCGTATTTCGCCCGAACCAAGGCACGGAACACACTTTGCAGATCGATAGAACCCGTCCCTAAATACCCGCGATGGCTATCCCCGGTGTGGAAGTACCCGATATGCGGGCCTGCGTCGATGATCGCCGAAGGGATGTCGGACTCCTCGATATTCATGTGATAAACGTCAAGGTGCACCTTGACGTTTGGCGAATCCACGAGTTTGCACATTTCCACCCCTTGGGCAGCGGTGTTGCAGATGTTGGTCTCGTAGTGGTTGACGACTTCCAGACACAGAGTGATGTCGCTCTTCGCGGCCTCTTCGGCGACTTCATGCAGGATTTCTGCAGACCGCCGAATACCATCCTCCGTGGGTTGCGTGAAATACTTTCCAAAGCCCGAATACAAAATGCCTGCAATCGAATTGCCGCCACAATCCCGACAGACAGAGACAGCATCCAGTAGCAGTGCCTTCCCTCGTTTCTCCTTCTCTGGGTCGCAAGACGAAATATCGGAATCGAAATCCAAACCCATCGAGAATGCAATGCCGATACCGGCTTGCTCAAGCAACCTAGCCGTCACTGCAGGGTTGATCGATGACGGGTCCAGCGACGGAGTTTCGATGAAATCGAAACCAGCCTCGGCGCTTTTGTTGATAGCGCGTGTCGCCTGTTCCTTACTCCAGCCGTGTTCCCAGACGAGTGCGTGCACACCAAGCTTGTTCATGATTGGGCCTCCTATTGGAATCTTTCTTTAATGTGGGATCAAACTGCATCACTTGACAAAGTTTATAAAGTAAACAAACATAACTATCAAGCGGCGGCCCATGTCGGCGCCGTGAACCAAATAGCGGAGGAGAATGTTATGATAACCAAACTAAAGACGATGACCGGGTTAGGTCTTGCTACATTGTGCGCCGGAATCGCGCACGCTCAGGACGTGGACTAGAGCAGTGAGTTGATCTACGTGACCCATGATCAGGTAGAAGCAATGACAATGGCTGATCGAATCGTCGTCTTGAAGGATGGAGTTGTTATGCAGGTTGATAGACCGGCTGAACTCTATCAGAATCCTCAAAACGAGTTTGTAGCAGGCTTCATCGGTTCTCCAAAAATGAACTTCATAACCGCAACTGGGTCAGGAAGCACGCTGGAGTTAGAAGGCGGTACTTCTCTAACCTAATCTCATATCAGTTCTGAAAAATGCTCGCGCGCGATAAAACTTGGAGTGCGGCCTGAACATTTTGATCTCTCAACGGAGAAAGGGAGTTGGAAAGGCAAAGTGGTCATGGGTGAGGAACATGGGAGCGAAAGATTCTATCAAGTTCATGTCGAGGGATTAGCTCAAACATTAGAGGTTCGAGACATTGGAACAGAGAGTTACGCCAAGGGCGATCCAATCTGGCTTTCACCTCAAGTCGAGCAATCCTTCATATTCGATGCGGAGGGAAACACGATCTACTAGATTGCGACAGTGCGATGGATCTCGCTGAGATCCAAATGATGAATATTACCAAAGCCAACAGTATCTATAGGAGTCATTGACCGAATGGCAAGTAAAGAACGTATCAATATTGGAGTCTTGGGTGCTGGCCCTATCGCCCAGTTTGCGCATTTTGAAGCGTGTCAGAAAGCTTCGAATACATACCTTTTTTCCATTTGTGACGTTGCCGAGGATCTTTTGGAGAGATTTGGCTCGTACTACTCAGTCGAGAAGCGTTACCGCGACTATTCGGAGATGCTGGCTGATCCCAAGTTGGACGCTGTCATTGTCGCCACGTCAGATCAATATCATATTCCGGCGAGCATTCAGGCATTGGAGGCAGGAAAGCATGTTCTCTGCGAAAAACCGTTGGGGACTTCGATTGAGGAAATCGAATCTCTGAGGGAGGCACAAAGAAAGTCTGGGAAAATCGTTCAAGTCGCGCATATGAAGCGTTTTGATCCGGGCATTCAGTCCGCCCGTGATTTCATTCAGGGCGAAATGGGTGAACTGCAGGCTATAAAAGCTTGGTACTGCGACTCGACGCACCGCTATACAAACACGGATGCCGTTCAGCCAAGACCAATCCTAAGCTCAAATGCCCGGAAGCCAAAAAATGATCCCAAAGCCGACCTAAGACAATATTACATGTTGGCACATGGGAGCCACCTTGTGGATACGGCTCGGTTCCTGGGGGGCCCAATTTCCGCGGTGCGAGCGAGACTTAGCACCAAATTCGATTCCCATTGCTGGTTCGTTGATGTCGAGTTTGAAAATGGTTGCCTTGGCCACCTCGACCTAACAATTGCCGTCCGAATGGATTGGCATGAAGGGTTTCAGGTCTACGGCGAAAACGGAGCGGTATTGGGGAAGACCTTCAATCCATGGTTCTACAGATCTTCCGAGGTCGACATCTTTGATGAGCGCAGCGCTTCGACGCGGCGGATCCTTGGCGCCGACGGCCAGTTCTATAGGCGACAAGTTGAGGGCTTCGCGCGCGCAATTCTTGACGGAGGCGAACTCGAGGGTGCCAATATCGACGACGGTGAGGCATCGGTCAGGGCCATGGTTGCTATCCGTGATTCTGTTGCGCACGGCACCAGAATACATCTCACTGATGTCAAAGGCGGTGTGTGATGCGTATCGGGGTTTTTGCTAAGACTTTTCCTGGAGCAGATCCGCATCTGGTCCTTGGCTCGGTCGCCGAAGCTGGATTTGAGTCATCTCAATGGAATTGGTCCTGTGCCGGTCTTCCTTCGATTCCTGAAAACGTACCCCACAATACATGCCGACATGTCATTGAAGCATCTATGCACTGTCACATTGCGTTGCCTGCTGTGTCAGGAACATTCAATATGGCGCACCCAGATCCGGCAATTCGTAACGAAGGACTCTCGCGGCTCAAACGGATCATCGAAACCGCGCCACGTGTTGGGGCATCACTCGTCACTCTCTGCACAGGCAGTAGAGATATTGATGATCAATGGGCTTGGCACCCGGAAAATGCCAGCGAGGAGGCATGGTCGGACTTTGTTGAAACACTGTCAGGTGCCATTGAGGCGGCCGAAGCAAGCAGCGTTTTTCTCGGCATTGAGCCAGAGCTCGCAAATGTCGTGTCGACACCAAGGCGTGCGCGCACTCTGATAGACGAAATGGGGTCCGATAGAATTCGGATTGTATTTGACCCCGCTAATCTTTTTGAAGTTGCCGACGACGCGGCAAGGAGAGAGATCATCTCAGAATCCGTGGAGCTGCTGGCAGATCGGATATCGCTAGCTCACGCGAAGGACCGCATGTCTGATGGTAGCTTTGCACCGGCAGGCAGAGGCGTCATCGATTTTTCGCATTACCTTTCTACCCTTAAGTCCGCCGGATTTGACGGAGACATCATCGCACATGGCCTTGATGCGGACGAGGCTGCCGATGTTTCAAGATTTCTGAAATCTATCCTGAATGAGGAGGTTTGATGCGATCAACAATCACCTCTTCCGGGCTTACACTGTCTTTTGTCGATCATGGTCAAGGTCCTGCATTCATCTTCCAGCACGGGCTTGGTGCAAATGCTAATCAACCGCTCGAAGTAATGCCGGAAACTGTAAGAAAAATTGTGCTAGAATGCAGGGGCCATGGCTCTAGCGAGCTCGGGCCGGAAGACCAACTTTCCATCAAGCATTTTTCTCGCGACCTCTCTGCCCTGATCAAGCATCTGAACCTCTCGAGACCCATTATTGGTGGGATTTCGATGGGCGCTGCGATAACGCTCAAATATGCAATAGAAAACCCGAAGCGGATATCTGCGCTGGTTCTTGCCCGCCCTGCCTGGGTTACTGAAAAAGCGCCCGAAAATATGCAGATTTTTGAAAGTGCGGCGGAATTCATGACGCGTGCCGCTGACGGAAGGGAGCTTTTTCGGCACACGCCAGAGTTCCTTTCGCTTCAATCCCATTCAACTGACAACGCCAATAGCGTCTTGGGTCAGTTTGGTGCCGAAGATTTATCTAGTCGTAGCAAAATACTGCATGCAATTGCAAAGGACGGACCCGGAATTGATCGCAGAGATCTAGAGGTATTGAAGCACTTGCCGGTCTTGATAATTGGTTGTGCATTTGACCAGATCCACCCCATTTCGATGGCTCACGAGCTGGCGCGACTCATACCTGCGGCACGGTTCGTGGAAATAACAAGCAAGTCAGTTTCAAAGCTCCGATATGTAAAGGAGTTCAAGCACGCCTTGACTGATTTCGTCACTTCGTATGTGAATCAAGAGGAGCACAATGATGTCTGACGAGCTATTGAATTGGGAAAGAGCCAAGGAAACCGGAATCGGTCACAACAGCTCTCTCGTGGTAGTGGACATTGGCGGAACCCGCATAAAGCTTGGTGGTATTCTTAACGGTACGCCTATTGATACAGTTGAACAGTTCTATGTTGAGGGCATCCGCCACGGCGACATAGTTGAGAACCTGGCGAACTGTATAGAGGACTTTCGAAGCAAGAATTCTTTCAATCTTGATGGTGTCATAGTTACGGTTCCCGGCTTCATCGACCGTGATTTTGATCGAGTCTTGAAGTGCGACAATGTGAGAGAGTTGGAAGATCGTCTCCTTGCCTCAGAGTTGACCCGGAATTTGAACGTACCCGTGGTCTTGGAACGCGATTCCGTTTTGCTTCTGAAGGGCGAGTATTCTGCGGGTGCAGCGCAGCACCAAGAAGATGTGGCCGGTATCTTCATTGGAACTGGCATTGGCGCTTCGTATTTACAGTCCGGACACCCCTTTCGGGGAGGCGGTTGGGCCTTGGAGATTGGTCACATTCCGGTATGGCCGAACCTGCAGAATCTCCAAAGCTCCCGAAATCAGACACTAGAGGATTATTGTTCCGGAGCAGAATTGCGTCAGATCGCGAAGAAATATGGTGTGTCCATAGATAGCTTGTTTTCGCTTACCACTGACAACAGTGACTTCTCAACCGACCTGGACTTGACTGTAAGACTTCACGCGTTCGCTGTTTCAACAATAATATCTATGATTTCCCCAAGAGTGATCTTGGTCGGTGGGGGTGTAGTTTCAATGGGCGGGTATCCGTTTGATCGTCTAAAGGATTTGGTCATGCTCCAAGCCCCGCTCGCCGATTGCAACACACCTGTTGATATTCGGCAGGCAGCTCTCGGTTGGGAAAGTGTTCTACATGGAGCCACAGCGTTCCTAGAAGATTCTAGGTGCGACTAGTTGCGCATTCCGGACGTACCCGGCCACTGATTCCGACAGCATCCGGCCACCCATTCCGATTTGATCCGGCCACTGATTCCGGAGTATTCGGCCACCCCTGAGCTGAAGGATTTGGCGGTCGTTTTGAGGTGATCTTTCACCGGCTACCTTGCCGTTCTTTTTGGAACGTGAGGGAGCCCCATGAAGAGATTACCGATGCGCAAGATCAGAGAAGCCCTGCGGCTTCGAGCAGATGGATTATCATGCCGCCGTGTCGCCCAGAGCCTGTCGATAGCCTGGGCGACAATCTCGGAGTATCGCGCCGGATCAAGTCGGCGCTGAGATTGCAGCCAAAAAAAATTGCGGGAACCCAGCGTTGAAGCTCGATTCCCGCATGAGCAAGCCAGCGGAGCTAGGGAGGAAGTCCGCAAAAATACGACTTGCTATTCCTTCAGATATTGCTGGATTGTGGCCCTTACGCCGTTCTCATGGATAGCCGTTAGCCAGCGGGCGAACGCATTCAAAAACCACGTATTCTCACTGAGGCTGCCGAACACCTCAGAAAACTCAAGAAATGCGCCTGGGCGCTCGATCGCTTCAATGGCGCGCCGCTTTAGCTCAGCTGCGTGAATGTCTTCGAGCTCGATGGTATTGTTGTCTTCATCTACGCAGGTGCAGTAGCGACACCAAAGAGCCACTTCTAGAGCGAGACCATCAACAGGACCATTTGCGGCCAATGCGTCTCGCAACGTTGGCAGTACGAACTTTGGTTGGCGGTCAGATCCGCTAAACGCTAGGCGGGCGATTGTGTCTTTAATCTCAGGATTGGAGAATCGCTCCAAAATCTTCTCCAGATATTCGTCATAGCTAATGCCGGGCAGAGGTTTCAAAGTCCGGAACACTTCGCGTTTTTGGAGAGCTCGCACCCAAGCGCGAAGGTCGGGATCATCTATCGCCTCATGGCCATAGTGAAAGCCAAGCAATGCGCCAGCATAGCAGAAAGATGCATGACCTGCGTTGAGTATTCTAAGTTTCATAAGTTCATATGGAACAATGTCTTCGACAAATTCTGCACCAACGTGTTCCAGGGCCGGACGGCCCGACGGGAAATCGTCTTCAATAACCCATTGACGAAATGGCTCGCAGAATACGGGAGCCTCGTCTGCAATTCCAAATCGTTCTGCTACCAGGTTTCGTTCAAGTTCACTCGTTGCCGGGACGATGCAGTCCACCATGCAATTGGGGAAGGCAACGTGAGATTCAATCCATCGCGCAACCGCCGGATCTGCAAGCTGGGCGAGACCTACCACAGTCTGTTTTGTCAGATCACCATTGCCGGGAAGATTATCTAGCGACAATACGGTGAATGGCTCAACGCCCTGTTGCTTGCGCATCTTCAGCGCTTTGATGATTAACCCGAAAATTGTCTGTGGATTGTCTTGGTCCTCGGTGTCTGCTCGTATCTGTGGATCATCGACTGCCAATCCGCCGGTCTCTGCATCAATAAAATATCCGCCTTCAGTAATACACAGCGAAACAATGCGGATACGAGGATCAATGAGTTTTTCCAGCACCGCAGCATGATCGATCTGAACAAAACCGAGCAATGATCCCATAACCCGGGCAGTACATATGTTGGAGTCGCGCTCAACAACCGTGTATAGGCAGTTCTGCTTCTTGAGTACATCTCGCGTCCTTGAGCTGCTGTTTCTCAAGCTAGCGCCAATAACACCCCAGTCCATGCCCTCTCCGCGTTCGTGCAGCTCTTCAAGATAATGGGCCATGTGTGCACGCGAAAAGTTTCCTACACCAAAATGTAAAAATCCCGGGCTAAGCTCGGAGCGATCATAAGTCGGTACTTTGACGCCTTGAGGAACAGTTTTCAAATTCGCACTGTTGAGTGTTACGTCCATTTTCGCTTCTCCTAGAGTTGTAAAAAGTACTGTTTGAGAGCTGACTTCGTGCACTGGGTCCATCTTTCCTCGTTCCAAGTTAATGGTGGGCATGAACTCAGCGGAGCCATCGGCAATTGAGAATGCGAATTCGTTTCCACCAAGAATGAGGCACGATGTCTTGCCAATGTGCGGGTCAGATTTCTTTGGATCTGATTGACTGCAATAAAGATGATTGCAGCCACCCAAATTGAGTCTCTCGATTTGTCGTCACCCTGGCTCATTAAAGTCACCGGCAGGAAATTCTATATTGTTTGTTTACTATTCAAACAAATTTATTTTGCGATGTCAATCCAATCCTGGAGTTCACTGCTTCGGCACAAGCTTTGGATCATTTCATTGTGCGATAGAATGAGTGAGGTTCATGCGCTTGGCGTCGAGTCAGCCATCGAATGAACAGCGCGGATTTATCTGGCGACGCAATGGAGGGCTATTCTATTGATCTGGATGCTATGCTGATTGTCCGTGACCAAATTAGCAGCGCTGGTGCTGAATTGCCCCACGGATCTGCATTGTTTGGGCGAGAATGGTGAGGTGCCTATCAAAGTAGGCATCGGTGGATGTCAGGATTTTGAGGTTCTCACGAAAGCGACGGTGGTTGGAGCGCTTAGGGCAGCGTCCCAATCTCGACCAGCAAGGCGAGCCTGGGAAGACGCCGCTGAACTTGTAACGCCGAGTTGCCTGACGATATTGGCCCGGCTCATTGGGGCGTTGAACATGAACGCCGCAAGTACCTGTGCTTCATTGACGTTACGATTGGCCCGTGGCGCTAAAAAACTGCGGCTATTCTCCAAGTAGGTCACCTCTACCAGATCGTCTTGACACACTAGTCATTATATGTTCGTTTATTAAACGAACATATAAGATTTATTTGAAACCAAGTCGCCCAATCGTTGGTACACAAACAGAGCCGCGGCTGGCTCGTGAAGCAAAGGACTGCTCAACATGAAAACTGGATTGAAAGACCGCCCTGTCCTGGTCACTGGCGCGTCCGGCGGGATCGGCGCAGCTACCGTCAGGTTGCTGGTTGCTGAGGGAGCAGACGTGATTGCATCGGGACGTAACGAAGAGATGCTATCGAAACTTGCGAGCGAAACCGGTTGCCGCACCCTTCCCTTCGATCTCGCATTGGAAGACTCTGTAAAAAATGCTTTGGACGGTGTTGAGCTTTTTGGTGTAGTCAACTGCGGCGGTTGGGGGGGCGAAATAGCCACACCAATGGAAACCGATGTCGCCGTTTTTGACAAAGTGCACGAGATTAACGCCCGCGGCACGTTGTTAGTCACTAAGTATGCCTCACAGAACATGGTGAAATCTGGCAAGGGCGGATCCATCGTGAACGTCTCGTCGCAGGCTTCGCTCGTTGGCCTGGCGGGGCACATCTCTTACGCGTCGTCTAAAGGTGCGGTGGACGCGATGACGCGAGTCTCAGCGCTGGAATTGGGTAAATACAACATCCGTGTCAACGCGGTGAACCCGACAGTTGTGATGACCCCTATGTCGGAATGGTACTGGGGCCGCGACGAGATCGGCGGTCCGCTCCTTGAGACCATGCCGCTCCACCGCTGGGCCACTGAGGACGATTGTGCCGCACCTATCGTGTTCCTGCTGTCGGACGGCGCGTCTATGATCTCCGGGGTTACGCTGCCGATCGACGGAGGGTTCACTGCTGTATAAAGCAACCCCTAAACCTGAACAAATAAGCGCAAAGGAAGCAACAATGTCTAAAGAACTGGATGGCAAGATCGCGGTGGTCACCGGCGCCGCGTCGGGTATTGGGCTCGCCTCAGCCGAGGCGATGATGCAGGCAGGAGCGACCGTGGTTCTGGTCGATCGCGATGCACCGGCTCTAAAAAAACTGGGAAACAAACTGGGAAACAAGGCGATCCTCCAGGTAACGGACCTCCTCAATGCAGAGAGCTGTGCGGCGATGATTCCGCAGATTCTTGAAAAGACCGGACGCATCGACATTCTTTACGCAAACGCAGGCATTTATATCGGCGGCGACTTGGTTGACACCGACGCCGCAACAATTGACCGAATGCTGAACCTGAACGTCAACGCGGTCATCAAGAACGTACATGCCGTCCTGCCCCATATGATCGAACAGGGAGGCGGAGACATCGTGGCCACCTCTTCGCTTGCAGGAAGGGCAGCGCTGAAGCATGAACCAGTCTATTCGGCTTCTAAATGGGCGGTTACGTGCTTCACACAGGCAACCCGGCGTCAAGTGATCCAGCACGGCATCCGCGTGGCACAGGTCTCTCCCGGTCCGGTCGCTTCGGCATTGCTTGCCGATTGGCCGGCCGATCGATTGCAGGCGGCAAAGGATGCAGGCGCCATCATGGATGCGTCTGCTGTTGCTGAGGCAGTGATGTTCATCCTCACCCGCCCGCGAAACATCACAATCCACGACATCGTCGTTTTGCCAACGAATATTGACGCATAATGATCTTGGTCTCGGCCGCCCGTCGGAGTCCATGACCGACAAAATAGAGAGCGCAACCCGATACTGCTTCCAAGGAAATTGATATCTGGCACTCGCGCCGAAGGTGTTGGTCGACGGTGCGGACCCGTGAAGGACGAGAGCCGTTATTTGCACTTGAAACTGAAGTGAATAATACTCGACCCAAAACATCACGATGCCACGCGGTTTGGAATCCACGCCCTGAAATTTGGCTCTACTGGGGCCCATGCCAAATTGGAAAGGCTTCGGCCTTTTTGGGAAACGCAGAAGAAGAAAAAAGAACAGACGGGCCGTTTGCTTGAAAGGCCCAAAGCTCACACCTAGTACGGCGCCGCAGGCCGCAAAGCAGCCATTCTAACGAAGCGCAGCAAGCGGAATTAGGGCTCTTAGGGTACCTTCGCCACATCTCGCACGAAGGTCAGCTTTCTATGCAAACAGCCTACTGAAGAGAGGCGGAGTCTAGGCTTTTGACTCCAATTTTGTCCGCCAGTCATTCTTCATCGTAAAAATAGATTTTGCGGCGTGAAACGTCGCTGTTCTTAATGAGGATTTTCCAGAGCGTTTCGCCAACGAACGCCAAAATACACCCTGCAACGGCAAGGTGCAGCAGGAACAATGTGTAGATGTCCCAGAAGTTGCCTGACTCTGAGCGATAAGAGATGAAGCCGATACTACTGGCGACCAAAAGCAGTATGCCCATCAATCTTAGAGAGTTAGCAAACTTGTTAATCGGCGTTTTAGGGTCCTTCAGATGTTTCATCGGGTTGCTCACCTTATCCAATAGCCGAAAAGAACAGCTTTGCTTCGCTTTGCGGCGACGTGCCTTTTGAGAGGGATTGCTCAAAGATGTAGTGGGTGAATTTCTGAATTTCCGCGCTGGAAAACGATCTTTCATTCGCATCGGCATGATCAAAAACGGCCTGCGCGGTTTCCCCAGCCAGACGCGCTGACTGCTCACTGTCAGGAACGGAGATCCCGTAGACTAACCAAATAAGGTTCTTGTCGAACTCCTCGCAAAATTTGACTGCGATCGAGAGCGGTAACTCTCTCTTTTCAAGCTCGTAGTTTTTATAGGATTTGTCAGCGATCCCGAGTATCGCTGCGACCTTGCTTTGAGGGTAGCCCAATTGGCTGCGCACGCTGAGCATCCTTTGGCCTATCCCGATCAACACAGTTGACATGCGGACAAATGTTCCCATATTTGGACTAACGTTACCCAATGCGACGTATTTCACCTATTCATACCACTATCTGGTAAAGAGGAAAGAACTATGGACGATTGTTCCCTGCTTACCCCAAGAGAACTGGCCGCTCAGACTGGTTGGCCTGAGAAGCGGATCAGGAAATTGATCTCGACGAGAAGCATTAGGTTCTTAAGAAATGGGGCTAATTTTCTTCTGCCTCAGAACGCCATCCATGACTACATCGCTCGAAATATGGTCGAGCCATGCCAAGCCGAGGTGCAAGAAGATGAGTGACATTGTGCCATCATATACGACGCCGCGTGCCCTCGCGAAGCGTCTTACCGCTTCTCCTAGATTCGTGTCAGATACTGTTCGCGAACTTGGATGCTTTTGCAAAATTGGTCAGAAAGTCATTATGTTGGATCATCATGTGGTCACGTTTATGGAGGCGATGGAATGCCGCTCAAAGTCTTCAAACGGAACAAGCTCTATAGCTACAGGGGCACAGTTGCCGGTAGGCGATTACGAGGCCCTACGGGAACAGCGGACAAAAGGGTCGCCGAGAGGATCGCAGCCGAAGTCGAAGCAAAGGCGTGGCAAAGTCATCTTGATGGACCGGGCGCAACGCTGACATTTGCCCAAGCCGCAATCGCCTATAGGCAGGCTGTGCATGACGACCGATTTCTTAACCGTGTTGAAGACTATTGGAAGGACACGCTTGTCCCAAAGATTACAGGCGAGGCTATCCGCCAAATGGCCCGCAAGCTGTATCCCGGTGCAGCCAACGCCACTTTGAACCGCCAAGGCATCGTACCGGCGCAGGCGATAATCAACTACGCAGCAGATTTGGAATGGTGCGCGCGGATCAAGGTGAAGCGGTTCAAGGTCAATGCCAAGAGAAAGACCCCCGCCACACGGGCATGGGTAGAAGCTTTCGCCCAGCAAGCGGTGCAAGATGAGCTACACCACTTGGCTGCGTTGTGCCTGTTTATGTTTGGCACGGGAGCACGACGTGGCGAGGCATGTTCTTTAACTTGGGGTGACGTTGAGCTGTTTCAGAAGAAGGCCGTGATAAATCAAACCAAAATCGATGACCAACGCGTCGCGCACCTGTCGCCTCCAGTTATCGCAGCATTGGCGAACATTCCTTCAAACCGCAAACCCTCCAGTCTGGTATTTCAGTATGCCTCTGGCGAAAGCGTGGGGCAGGTCTGGAACAACGTCATTGAGAGAGCGGGCATTGAAAAGCTGTCACCCCACTGTTGCCGCCACGGTTTTGCGACTTCAATGCTTCAAGCAGGTATTGACCCTAAGACTGTCGCTGTACGCGGTGGCTGGAAAGACGTTGGAACAGTTATGAAATTCTATGCCCATGCGATGGACGATCCGACCGTCACAGATGTGCTTTTTGGCACAAAATAGACACAAGACGAAAGCGCCTATCAGACAAGTAACTGTAAATAAAGGAAAATATAACAATGACTTGGACCCTTCGTTGGGGAAGGGTGTCCCATCTGCTGAGCTACCCAATTGCCCATTCAG
>ERZ887851.826-NODE-826-length-29157-cov-10.143530_pt1 | contig 29157 bp, 23 predicted proteins | sample MGYA00521100_ERZ887851 | MGnify/ENA primary metagenome ERZ887851 (study PRJEB32303, sample SAMEA104408602) | aquatic metagenome | biome: Brackish water; feature: Pelagic; material: water | place: Baltic Sea | collected 2014-06-06T16:11:00 | depth 11,444 m ... | reverse complement strand
TCGAACCCCCGACCCCCTCGGTGTAAACGAGGTGCTCTGAACCAACTGAGCTAATTGCCCTTCTTGCTAGCGGTGGCAAATATAAGGCAGTTTTTAACTTTCACAAACATTTACATAAAAAATATTATAAAACTTCTGCTACTACAAAAGTACTTCCTCCTATAAAAATTAGGTCTTTGGCCTTGGCAGCAGTCATTGCGCTTTTATAAGCCTCACTTACGCTAACATAGGAGGCACCTATAAGTTCAAAAGCACTTGCTTTTTGATTTAACTTAGCTACAGCTAAGCCACGCATAACTGCTGGTTTACAGAAATAATAAATGGCATTTTTTGGAAACAATGGTAAAATAGCATCTAAATTTTTATCAGCTACGACTCCTAATACGATATGCAATTGATCGAAATCTTCTTTTTTTAATTGGTTTAAAACCAAACTAAGCCCTTCTATATTATGAGCCGTATCACAAATTACCTTTGGACTTTTATTTAAAAGCTGCCACCTTCCTTGTAATCCTGTATTTTTAGCCACATTTAAAAAGCCATTTTCAATGTTCTTATTGGAAATACCCCATCCCTTTTGCTTTAAAAAACCTAATGTGGCATAGGCGGTTTTGTAGTTTTTAATTTGATAGTTTCCCAATAGGTCTATTTTAAATTCTGGAATATCTTCTTCTTCAACAAACAATATGGGACTTTTTTCTTTTCTTACCTTATCGAGAAAAACTGATTTTGTTTCCGGTTTTGCTTCACCGATGACCACCGGAATTTTTGACTTTATGATTCCTGCTTTTTCTGAAGCAATTTCAGCTAAAGTGGTTCCTAAAAACTGGGTGTGATCCAAACCAATATTGGTAATTACCGAGACTTCAGGGTTAATTACATTGGTACTATCTAACCTACCTCCAAGCCCTACTTCAACAATCGCAATATCGACTTTTTCATTTTTAAAGTAATCGAAAGCCAAACCAACGGTCATTTCAAAAAAAGACAACTGATTTTCTTCAAAAAAAGAACGATGATTTTCAATAAAATTAACGACTTTCTGCTCGGGCATCATTTTTCCATTGAGTTTAATTCGTTCTCGAAAATCTTTTAAGTGAGGAGATGTATACAAACCTACTTTATAACCTGCATCCTGTAAGACAGAAGCCAACATATGGCTGGTAGATCCTTTTCCATTAGTTCCTGCAACATGTACTGACTTAAAACTGCTTTGAGGTTCTTTTAAATGCGCCATTAACTTTAGTGTATTGGATACATCTACTTTATAAGCAGCAGCACCAATACGCTGGTACATTGGCAATTGATTAAAAAGCCAAGATATGGTCTCTGTATAATTGATAAAAATTATTTTATGATTAACTTTTTTGTGAATTTCATACTGTTAGAAATAAGGTACACATAATAAACTCCTTTATTAAATTCATCTAAAGAAAGTGGAACCCCATCGCTTTCATTTTCAATATCTTTATTTAAAACAATTCTCCCTAGCTGATCATAGATAGTTATCGAACTATTTTCAGAAGGATCATCTAGTGAAATAGTAACAAACTTTGATGCTGGATTGGGATACATCCTAAATCCTGAAACCAAGGGGTTATTATGAATTCCCAGTACATTTTCACCGATGTCCATTTTATAACTGGAACGCCCATAAGTTGCGGCATACATGTATTCTGAAGCCTCATGGATAAACAAATCGTTGATAACTACGGAAGGCATGTTTTCTCCAAATGGCTCCCAACTAGCACCATCGTCTAAGGAAGACAACACACCGATATCAGTACCTAAAAACAAGTTCCCATACTGATCTTGCACAATATCATTAATTGGAATGTCTGGTAAGCCTTCAGAAATATCCAACCAATTTTCTCCAGAATCTGTACTCTTATACACATGTCCATCATCTTCTCCATACCGATATCCAGAAAAGGTAACATATAGGCTATTTACATCTTCTCTAGACGCCAAAACTTTGGTCACCCATCGGTTTGGCAATGCATCTGAAATTTTTGTCCAATTAGCACCTCCATCACTTGTTTTCCAGACATTTCCATCGTCGGTTCCTGCAACTATTACATTACTATTTATAGTTGAAACGTCAATGCTTGTAACGGTTCCAAAATCAAGATTCCCTGCATAAGGCCCATTGCTTAAATCTGGACTTATAGAGGTCCAATTTCCTGCGGCATTTGTAGTTTTATATACCTTTTGTGTTCCATAGTAAAGTGTTTGAGAATCATTGGGATCGATTGTCAATGCTGTATCCCAATTATTGGTATCACTTGAAGGAATCCCGTTTAATGCTCCGCTAAAAGAAGTTCCATTATTACTTGATTTTCCTAAGTTTCCTCTTTGTGATAGCGCATAAATAACATTGGTATTAGTGGGATCTACTATTGGCTGAAATCCATCACCTCCATAAATTACCTGCCAATCACTCAAGCCTCCAGTTTGAGTTCTGATCGTGCTATTGTCTTGTGTTCCTCCATAAATTTTTTCTGAATTTTGTGCATCCACATAAAATCGATAAAACTGTGTGATGGGTAAGCTGTTATTTTTTATTGAGGAATTCCCATCGTCGTTACTTACATACAATCCTCCATCATTACCTATTAAAACTTCTCCAGGAACTAGAGGGTTAAATGCCATTGCGTGTTGGTCTACGTGTACATTTGGAAAGGTGGAGTTCCAAGTCATTCCTCCATCGACAGATTTTTCCATTACAAAACCTGAATTATAAATGATATTTTCATTGGTAGGATCAATAAATATCCCCCCAAACCACCAATGATATGAAGTACCATTACTTATTGAATTCACTTCAGTCCAAGTATCACCGCCATCAATTGTTTTAAAAGTACCTTCTACATTTCCAATTTTATCGGTATAAAATGCATAAAGCACATTCGGATTTGATTGTGAAATATCAATACTTATTCTTCCTTTAGAATTGGGATCGCTAGGCAACCCATTGCTTAGTTCAATCCAAGTATCTCCCCCATCTTGTGAGCGATATATTCTAGAGGTTTCGCCTCCATATTGGCGATTAGTAGGTCGCCTTATTCGCTCCCAGCTTGCTGCATACACTATATCACCGTTATTAGGATGAATGGCCATGTCTATAATTCCTGTAGAGTCACTCACTAATAATTGTTGTTCCCAACTACCTCCTCCATCAGTAGAGCGATACACTCCCCTATTGCTGTCTTTTCTAAACAATGGACCCATTGCGCCTACAAAAATTGTTTCATCATCATTAGGGTCTATCAATACCTTACCAACACTACCTGAAGCAGGTAATCCTTTTGCTTGCCATGTTAAACCTGCATCTTCACTTTTATAAATACCGTTGCCATCATAGGCTAAAGATCCACCTCCGGCATTTACTTCACCGGTACCCACCCAAATTATATCTGTATTGTTTTTTGAAATTTCTATATCACCAATAGAAAGCATTTCTTGCTCATCGAAAATAGGAATCCAATTAGCTCCTGCATCTATCGTTTTAAAAATACCACCCGATGCAGCTCCAACATAATACGTTTCTGAGGCATCAATTGGAATTTCAATATCTGAAATACGTCCACCAACATTTAAGGGTCCTGAAAATTCCCAAACAGGAAGTACAGCGTTATTTCTATCAGCTTGTTGTTTTTTCCACTGTATGGCCTTTGAATAGGCATCTGTTTTAATTTCCCCGGTAGGATATGCACGTTGTACAAACATAAAATCGTTTGGTGATTTTTTAAAACCTTCCGTTTCTTTAGTAGTGATTTTTGTAGAATTATTACAACTTGATAAGGATACCATTGCAATTAATAATAAAGTATAACGATACATAGCAGTTTTTTTTAGTTGCTATAAAGATATTGAAAATGAATTTTTAAAAATGAATTTTTTATAATTATTCAGAAAGACTAAATCGGTAAATAATTTTACCAATTTGTTTAGAAGGTGCTTTAGCATCTTTATTAAATTTAGTAGCTAATGCAGCTCTCTTTGCAGGCTCTAAAAGACATTTAGAATTATTGGTGGTACCGCGTACTCCAGGAGTTGCATTGATTACCTTTCCATTACGATCTACTTCAATACTTACCACCACAGTTCCTGCTTCGTTACAATCTTGAACAAATTTCTTTTTATTTAAAGCTTTTCGCCCACCTAGTAAATAATTTCCGTCACCATCCAATCCTTTTCCATTGCCATAATAACTTTTTGCTTTTGGGTCACCACCAGGATCTCCTTTATCACCAGGCTTTTGATCATCACCCTCTCCGGCTTTATCAACTCCATCAGATTTTGGACCATTTATTAAACTAGAAAGTGCATCGGAAGTTGATTGGTCTGGTTTAGGATCTGGTTTTTTTTTAACTTCTTTTTTAAGTTCTTTTTTTGAATTTACCTTAACTACCTCTTTTATTACCTCCTTTTTTTCTTCCTTTTTTATTACCGGAGCTTCTTCAGTATTTTGGGTAATAACTTCTTCTTTTATTTCCGCTTTTTGCTGTTGAACTGGTTCTGGAGATGTTTGCTTAGGAGCGGTTTTTATTTTTTCTTTTGGCTGGGCATTTCCACTACCCGCATCCATGGTGCCAAAATTTACAGCAATGCCATTTTCTGGAGGTGGATCTAAATAAGTTAATCCAACATAAAACAACAATAGCAATATAATCACATGCAAAACTACTGTGATCACCATACTCTTTTGTTTATGTTTGGTATCTAATAAACTCATCGTATCGTATTAATGGAGAAACGGTTCTTCACATTCGTTCAGCATGAAAGTATCTAATTTGGTCTTACTGCCAACACTACTTTATAGCTATTCTGGCTTGCTATATCCATTACAAAAACAGCATCTTCAATGGGAACCCCCTCTTCTACACGTAGAATTAAAGTAGGTTTTTCCTGATCAGCAAATACTTTTTTTAATTCAGTTTCAATATTAAATTCACTTACTCGTTCCTTATTAACATAGTATGCACCATCCTTTGTAATACTAACTGATGCATTTTGCTTGTTGGTAGATTTCCCTTTCGCTTTTGGTAAAATTAAATCCAAAGCATCAGGTGTTATTGAAGGAGATGTTAATAGAAAAAACACCAGCAATAAAAATACTATGTCCGTCATTGAGCTCATACTAAACTCCGCACTCACTCTATTTCTTCCTCTTAAATTCATTTTAAGCAGGTTCATTTAAAAGATCTAAAAAATCTACAGCAGTTGCTTCCATTTGATGCACCACCTTATCTGTTTTAACAACAATATGATTGTAACCTATATAGGCAATAATACCAACGATTAATCCAGCCACCGTTGTCGTCATTGCGGTATAAATACCTTCTGCTAAAGTTCCCATTTCTGCTTGACCACTACTTGTTGCTAAGGTATGAAATGCCAATACCATCCCAATCACAGTTCCTAAAAATCCAATCATTGGTGCAGCACCAGCAATGGTAGCAAGAATACTTACATTCTTTTCTAATTTGTATACTTCTAACTTTCCAGCATTTTCAATTGCGGTATTGATATCTTCTAATGGGTTTCCTATTCTTGAAATTCCTTTTTCGGTTAATCTTGAAACTGGTGTGTTTTTTTGAGCACATAATACTTTTGCAGCTTCTAGATTACCTGTACTTATATTATTGCGAATCTGATCCATAAAATTAACATCATAATCAGTAGCTGCTTTTATTGCAAATAATCTTTCAAAATAAAGATAAACAGCAACAAACAAAAGTACAAATAGGACCCCTATAATAATCTGTCCTGCCGTGCCCCCATCCATTAGTAATTCCATGATGGACAGTGTTTTTTCTTGAACTAATGGTACTAGGTTCTCTACAGTTTTAGAACCGTCTTGAATAAAAATACTTAACATATAAAATAGGTTTATTGAATAACGGTTATGTTATTCATAAATTGTGAGGCATTTAATTGTTTAGGCAAAAATCACCCTTTCTAGAAGTATAAATAGAGCTGCTCCTGCAATAAAACCTGCAAATGCTAACCAGGCAATTTTTTTAAGATACCATATAAAATCTATTTTTTCCATTCCCATGGCTGCTACTCCAGCAGCAGATCCAATAATTAACATACTTCCTCCTGTTCCAGCAGAATACGCAATAAAATGCCAAAGAATTGAATCGGCAGGTGAATCATACATGCCAATTGATGCAGCTACTAGAGGGACATTGTCAATAACTGCAGAACAAATTCCTAATAGCACCACTACAACATCTTGATTTGGTATGGCTGCTTGCAATACTTCTGCTAAATAACGAAGTGTCCCCACTGGATCACCATTTTCTGCAACACCATAAACTAAACTTTCTAAACCAGCCACCGCCATTAAAATTCCTAAGAAAAATAAAATACTTGAAATCTCAATACGAGATAATGCTTTATGGGCTGAATATAAATGCCGTTTTGAACTTGAAAAATCTTCTTCTGGGTGAATGTATTCTGAAACAAGCCATACTACTCCTAACGCTAACATCATACCTATATAAGGCGGTAAGTGAGTAATTGTTTTAAAAATAGGCACAGAAACAATCATTCCTAATCCTAGGAATAACATCGTTTTACTACTTAATAAACGTTCAGCCATTACATCTTCAGTTGTGTCTACTTTAATATCTCCTTTAAATACTTTTAAATATCCTGCTATAAAAAATGGCACAATAAAACAAACTATAGAAGGCAATACTACTGTTTTTATTAAACCTAAAGCTGTTACCTTATTAGCGATCCAAAGCATCGTTGTGGTTACATCTCCAATTGGTGACCAAGCACCGCCAGCATTTGCTGCAATTACTACCATGGCTGCATACCAAAGGCGGTCTTCTTTATTTTGTATTAATTTTCGCAATAAGGTTATTAGAACGATGGTTGCTGTTAAGTTATCTATTATTGCTGAAAGAATAAAGGCTAAAATTCCGATGATCCATAATAACTTTTTCTTACTTTTTGTATGTACTGCTCCTTTTAATATTTCAAAACCCCTATGCAAATCTATAATTTCAACGATGGTCATCGCTCCAATTAAAAAGATAAGAATTTCGGAAGTTTTTCCCAAATGGTGTAATAAGGTATTATCAAAACCGTGTTCTGCTGCTTCTCCACCGGAGAGAAAGTTAAAAACATTTTCATGAGTATCAATAACATCAAACCAACCCGCATGAAAACCAATAGCAAGTAATGCCCAAATAAGTGCTGCCATAATTAATGCAGGCACAGTTTTATCTAATTTTAAGGGATGTTCTAAGGTAATTGAAAGATAACCTATAACAAAAATTAAGATAACTATAGAGGTCATAAAAAAAATTAAAAATGAATTAAATACCCAACATAAAAAAGAATGTTAACTATTTAGGGTTTAAAGTAAGCCCGCAAATATATAATGAAATTAACCCTTTTCCAATTCATTTTTAGAAAAAAATATGACTCCTGAGGAATGATCTTTTTTTGCTCCAGTTACACTTTTTAAACAATTATTTTCGTTCCTTAATTTTAAAATTCCTAACAAGCCAAAAATTAAAGCCTCTTTATATTCAATTAATTCTGGTGATGGAATGATTAAATTTATTGTTTTATAATGAGTAATACGTTCCAATAAATAAGAGTTATAAGTTCCACCTCCAGTAACTAAAATATTCGAATCTTTTTTAAATTGATTTGATAATTGAAAGGCGACATGTTCAGTAATAGTATGCAATTGATCTTCAATTGAAATAGCTGAGGATTTCAATAATGGGAATACTTCTTTTTTCACCCATTCCAATCCCAAGGATTTTGGTGGAGCCATTTTATAAAAAGGCAAATCGTTCAATTGCTGAAACAATTCCTTGGATAATTTTCCGCTTCGGGCCAAATCTCCACTTTCATCAAATAAATAACCCTTTTGTTCTGCTAAATAATTAAGTACAATATTTACAGGACAAACATCATAAGCTACTCTTTTTGATTTCTGTTGTTTTATTTTTTCTTCAAAAGAAACATTTGCAAATCCACCCAAGTTCAAACAATAATCATATTCACTAAAAAGTAATCGATCTCCAATGGGAACCAATGGAGCTCCATTTCCTCCTAAATTTAAATCTTGAACTCTAAAATCACAAACTACTTTTTGGTTTATTAATGAAGCAATTTCAAGTAAATTTCCTATTTGTAAGGTAATTCCTTTTTGGGGTTGATGTAAGATGGTATGCCCATGACTACAAACAGCATCTAATTTAGATATCTTTTTTCTTGATATGAATTCTGAAATGACTTTAGCCAAATAAAGGGTGTATTCAGAATTTAGTGCTATTAATTTTTGTTCAGAAAAAGATATTGCTTTCTGCAATTTATATTTCCAGCCTTTAGCATACGAGACCGTTTCAGATGATATTATTTTATAGTCCCACGTTCCATTTTCTGATACATTAAAAATGATTTCAGCTACGTCAATCCCATCTAAAGATGTTCCACTCATCACCCCTAAAACATGATATGTTATTTTTTTCAAAACTGACATTTATTTAGACTTTAAATATACAAGACCCTTATGGTTTCTTCAAAACTAATAACAATAAAATTATACAACAATCGAAACTATTTCTAATTTGACAATTGAGATTTAAAAAGGTATATTTACACCCTATTTATCAAACTATTTATCAAACTATTTAACACTGTTTTTAATGGATTTTAAGCTTACTGAAGAACACATTATGATTCGCGATGCAGCTCGTGATTTTGCTAAAACTGAATTATTACCAGGCGTAATAGAACGAGATAACAAACAAGAATTTCCTACTCAACAAATAAAAATGATGGGAGAAATGGGCTTTCTTGGAATGATGGTAGATCCAAAATATGGTGGAGGCGGAATGGATACTCTTTCTTATTCTTTGGCTATGGAAGAGATTTCAAAAATCGATGCTTCAGCAAGTGTAATAATGTCTGTAAATAACTCTTTGGTGTGTTATGGATTAGAAAAATATGGCAGTGAAGATCAAAAACAAAAATACCTTACTCAATTAGCTACTGGTAAAAAATTAGGTGCTTTTTGCTTGAGTGAACCTGAAGCAGGATCTGATGCTACTTCACAAAAAACTACTGCTATTGACCAAGGAGATCATTATTTGTTAAATGGAACAAAAAACTGGATTACCAATGGAAATTCTGCAGATTATTATATTGTAATCGCTCAAACAGACAAGGAAAAAAAACATAAAGGAATCAATGCTTTTATCGTTGAAAAAAGTTGGGATGGTTTTGAAGTAGGAGCCAAAGAAGATAAATTAGGAATTAGAGGAAGTGACACCCACTCATTAATGTTTAACGATGTAAAGATTCCTAAAGAAAATAGAATTGGTGAAGAAGGGTTTGGGTTTTCATTTGCTATGAAAACACTATCTGGAGGCAGAATAGGTATTGCATCACAAGCTTTAGGGATTGCTGCTGGTGCTTATGAATTAGCAAGAGACTATTCTAAAGTAAGAAAATCTTTTGGCACTGAAATTTGTAACCATCAAGCAATCGCTTTTAAATTAGCCGACATGCATACCAATATTGAAGCAGCTAGATGGTTAGTTTATAAATCTGCTTGGGATAAAGACCAAGGAAATAACTATGCTATGAGTAGTGCAATGGCAAAGGTATTTGCTTCACAAGTTGCAATGGATGTTACGGTAGAAGCTGTCCAAGTTCATGGCGGAAATGGATATGTAAAAGATTATCACGTTGAGCGTTTAATGCGTGATGCTAAAATCACTCAGATATATGAAGGGACTTCAGAAATACAAAAAATTGTAATTTCTAGGGGATTATTAAAAGATTAATCAAATAAAACTATAAAATGAAAAGAAATCACTACTTATTAATTGCCATTGTCCTTTTAATGTTTGCTGGATGCAGTAGTTCTATAAAAGTATTAAGTGCTTGGAAAAGCAAAGACATAGACCAGATGAAAGATAGAAATATATTGGTGATTGCAAGAACCTCAGACCTTGAAATACGTGCTGATTTCGAAAGTAGTATCGCGAATAAATTAAGAAACGCTGGTTATAAAGCTACTGAAAGCTTTACTAGATTTCCAAAAATGGATCATGACGAGGAAATGACAGAAGAACAGCGAAAACAGATTCTTGATATTTTTGGTTACGAAGGATATGACGCCATATGCATAAGTGTACTTAAAGATTATTCAGAAACTGAAACCACTAATTATTATAATGATTATTATGGAGGTGATATGGGCATGATGGGACCTTACAGCTCTTATTACCCATCTTATTATGGAGGATTCAATAGTTATTATGGGCATCCACATTCATACTCTACTTTTGGAGATTATTTTGGTTATGGTGGTTCTTATACCACGATTGATAAAAAATATGTTCTTGAAACATTATTCTATAATTTAAATAATGATGACGACGAGCAACTTATGGCTGCTACTACAACAATAATAGAAAATCCAAGGGATGCGATAAAAACTGCAGATAAATACACTGAAAAAATAGCAGAAAGCTTAAAAAAACTAGATAAATAATTATTCAATAAGTTTATTATAAAAAAGACCTGACAACAACTGTCAGGTCTTTTTTATGAATCGCTTAAATCACATAAAGAAATTCCATACAATCCCAAAACGAATCACTGCATCGCGATATGGATATCCAGGTGCCGAAAAATAATCATTGGTCCCTGAAAATAATGCATTAAAATTTTCATATTTAAAATAAAAACGAACTTGTTGCACTTTTGCATTAAAGAAAATATCAAATTGAGGATAGCCTCCAAGTTCTATATCATCTTGGACATAAAACTCTGCTAATACAGCATCGTATCCATTCATCATGTAGTTGGAATAATATTTAAATGTGACTCCAGTTTGCACAAACAATGCTCTTTTAAACCAGTGATCTTCAAAATACAATGTATTTCTTATGATAAATTGAGGCAATTTTAAAACCTCTTCACCACTTAAAGCATTTTGATACAAGAACGTGTTGTCTAATCCAAACTTCTTATATTTAAATTCCTTTTGTAATTTTACTTTTACATAATCCACTCTTTCTTCATATTGTTGTGGCGTAGGGGTAGAATCATTTTCTTTAATAGAAAAATACGTGTACTTATCAATACCTGTATAACTCAGAGACATATTAGCAATTTTATGAGATTTAAAATTTACTTTTAACTGCTGCGTTTTTACATTTTCAAAATTATTTTGCCAATTATAATTAATGTAATCACTTTGGTTTAATAAGAAATTAAAGTTTGGCGCAGTAGTATGAGTTTTAATTTCTGCACTAATTTTATGAGCTTTTTTAATAAGGTAAGAAGCTCCGGCCTTTAAAAAATTACCATCATAATCTCCCGATATATTAATAGCTCCTTGACCAAATAATTCAAATCCTCTATATGTTTTTTTATAAGAGGCGCCCGCTTGAACCAAATTACCTTTTAACCTATTTGCAATGCTAACTTCATCAAATATGATGACACTATTATATCCATAATTATAATCTGTATACCCTACAAAAGCACTTAGACTTCCTATATAGTTATTTTCAAAACGAGTATATCCTTGAATATTAAAATCTTCAAGCCTTCCTGTTTTATGCAAAGCAGAAGTTTTATACGATTTACCATATCCATCAAAGGGACTATCTTGCTTAAAAACATATGATTTATCTTCAAAGCTTATTACATTACCAATAACAAGCTTGTTATGGTCGGTACTATCTTTTTTGGTAATTAACTCAAATTCTTGTTTTCCGTAAACACGAAACCCTTTTAATTCATTTTCTGCATCTTCAAAAATTACTTCCAACCTTCCCCGATCTCTAAATTCACTATTATTACTCTCAAACAACAAAACAGATTCATCAGTAAGCCCTCCGTTTTCTTGATTGACAAGATCCAATGCCATTACATGTGCTAAAATATTATATCGATTATTTTTGGTGTGGTAATTTGTAGTAAAACTAAAATCTCCTGTACTTGTCAAAGCATGTTGATAAACCCCTAAAGATCGCACTCCCTTGTATGCAATAGAAAAATTAAATTGTTTTGAAGTATTTATTGAAAAAAATGCATCTAATTGCTGTCCTTGTTTAAATGCAGTTTTAAAATACAATTCTGTTAAAGGAGTGGGTAAATTATAATACTTCATGTCTTCAATTTCACGATAGCCGAAATGGTGAGATTGAGACAAAAATAATGGCTTTAAATTTATATTATCAAAGTCATAGCTTAAATTATTGTAGGGTTGGCCAACATTTGAAAATTCTTGCAGTTCAAAATTATCCTTTCGTAAATAGTTGAATTTATAATATCTTTGAATGGTAAGAGAGGTATCTACAAAAGTAGTATCTCGTTTGGCTGAAATAATTTTATATAGGCTTATAGAAGGTTTTTTCTTCTTCTTATTTCTAGGGTTCTCTCCCTCATTTTGAGAAAAAACTATTACCGAAGAGCATAATAGAAGAAATAAAAAAAACGTTTTGCGCATCTATTTTTAACTTACCAAGCAAAGGTATACTTTTGAAAGGAATATTTAAATAATGAATTCCGTTAAATGTGTTAAAACTAAAAATCAATAAACAACTAATTGAATGTGGCACTGATGAAGCTGGTCGAGGTTGTCTTGCCGGTCCAGTAACAGCAGCTGCTGTTATATTACCTGATGATTTTAAAAATGAAATTTTAACAGATTCAAAACAACTTTCAGGAAAAAAACGATCGCTTTTAAAACCTATAATTGAAGGGCAAGCAATTTGTTTTGGAGTTTCTCACATTATGATGGAAAAAATTGACAAAATAAATATTTTAAACGCTTCCATTTTAGCGATGCATACCTCTATTAAAAAGCTATCCAAAAAACCTGAGTTTATAGCTGTTGACGGTAACCGTTTTAAAACTTTTTTTGAAATCCCACATCAAACCATCATAAAAGGAGATGGTAAATATTTACATATAGCAGCAGCTTCCATATTAGCTAAAACGTATCGAGATGCTTATATGGAAGAGATTGACAAAGAATACCCAATGTATAATTGGAAACAAAACAAAGGCTATCCCACTAAAGAACATCGAGAAGCTATTAGAAAATATGGGATCACCAAGTATCATCGCAAAAGTTTTCGGTTGTTACCCGAACAATCCGAACTACATTTAGATATTTAAATTTGATTGTTAAAAACCCACCGATAAACTTTTTAATTTCTATATGATTCTGTTATTTTCCTTATTATTTTTGTGACATGAAGGTTTTTATGCAATCCATAGTATCGGTATTCCTATTTAGTTTTTTTATAAACTGCGATCCAGTACCTTCAGAATTAAAAGAGCTTACAGATTTTATCCCCAAAAATCCTTTAGTGGTATTAACTATCAATGATTTTGAAGTTTTAAAATCTGATCTTAAGAATAATAGCTTCCTGACTGAATTAAAGGACACTCAACCTTATTCTTATCTTAAGAATAAAGAGGTTTTTAATCACTTAAATCCCAATTCAAAAATTATCCTTTGTATTACTGAAGAAAACGACACATCATCATTTACCTTTATTACGAAACTAAATAAGGGACTCTTTAATTTAGATTCCATACCTAATAAAACTATTGAAAACATTTCGTTTAGTTCTTATACATTTCAAAAAGTCATTATCAACGAACAAGCTATTTTTACGACCATTGAAGACAGTATATTTATTGCTTCGAATTCACAAAAAGTATTAGAACAGGTACTAAGCGGAAACATTGAGAATGATGCAGTTTTCAGAAAAATAACAACACTAAGTAACCATCAAGATTTAACAGCAATTATTCCTGCTCATGAAATCTTAATAAACCAAACATCACTATTTAATTTTGCTTCTTGGGCGGCACTTAATATTGAAGTTTTACCTGATGCAATAACCGCTTCAGGAGTTGTATTAGCAAATGATTCAGTTCCACAATTAATAGGTGTTTTTAAAGGGCTAAAACCTCAACAAAATGATATTGCAAAAGTGACTCCAACCAATACTCATACAGTTATTTCATTAACATTTGATGATTTTTCATTATTTCAAAATAAGCTTCAAAATTTTAGGGGCATTAAAAGTATCAATAGTGAAGAAACTATTTTATTTGAAGCGATTAGTGAACTAAGTATAATAAGTTTGCCAAAAGGGAATGCAATTGTTTTAAAGAGTATTGACACAGATCTTACTAATGAGGCATTGCTTAATTATAGCAGCCCTAAAGAACCCTTTAAAGGAGTAATGATACATCGTTTTGATAGGCCAAATTTATTTGCCAATCATTTTTTAACTTTCACAAATAAGACTACTCCTAAAGAAGTATTTATTTTAGATAATTTTTTTATTTTCTCTGAAAATGAAGAGGTTAGTCAAAACATCATCAACTCTTATTTAACTAATAACTGCCTGTCATCTACCTCCTATTATAAAGAAGCACTTTCTCAACTTAGTGACGAGTCTTCTCTATTAATTATGAAGCTAAACGGTAATTATTCAGAAGCAATTTCCAAGCTTCTAAAAACTGAAATAGAAACCGTTTCTTTTAAAAAGTATCCTATAGCAATACTACAGTTTAATTATGACCGTGATTTTGCTCACGTAAATTTTGTTTGTAAAGAGACGCGTTTTTCAAGTAGTAATACCCTTAAAGGAAAAGTAATACAAATTAACAGTATTCAATTAGAAAACGAACTACTAAATGATCCTACTTTTTTCAGTAATCACAGAACGGGAGGAAAAGACATCGTTGTTCAAGATGTTACAAACAAGTTGTATTTTATTTCTTCCGGAGGAAAAATTTTATGGACAAAGAAACTTAAGAATCCAATATTAGGTAAAGTAAAAGAAGTTGATCTTTTACGAAATGGCAAAAAGCAATTGGCATTTACGACCAAAAATAATTTTTATATTTTAGACAGAACTGGAAGAGCTGTTGCTCCTTTCCCTAAGAAATTTAGAGACGACATCACCCAAGCACTTTCTATTTTTGATTATGATAACAATCGAAAATATCGCTTTGTAATTACTCAAGGAAAAGACGTTTTAATGTTGGATAGCCAAGGAAAAAAAGTAAAGGGATTTAAGTTTGAAAAATCAACATCAAACATCGTATTTCCACCTCAACATTTTAGAATTAACCGTAAAGATTACATCACTATTGCGGAGGAAAGCGGGAAATTAAACATTCTTAGCCGAGTAGGTAAACCAAGAGTAACTGTATCTAAGGCATTCGATTTTTCGAATACTCCAATCATATTAGAAAATACAAAATTAGTAATTATCAATAAAGACAACTCTAAAAATAGTGTTGGTTTGGATGGGAAAACGGTTACCAATAAATTGGAGGTAACAAGTTATCATTTTACTGTTAAAGGAAAAACTAAAGTAACTTTAGATGATAATTTAATGCGGATCAATGGTGTTTTAATCGAATTACCTTTTGGAATTTATACAGCACCAACTATTAGTATAGTTAATCGTAAAATCTACATTTCAATTACTGAAACACAAGAAAACAAAGTATACGTTTATAATAAATCTGGAAGTCTGCTATCTGGATTCCCTGTTTATGCAACTTCTATAATAGATCTTGGAGATCTAACAAAAAATGGTAAAACAAATTTTGTTGTGAAAGGTGCTGCTAAAAGTATTCTTCTTTACGAAATACACTAATTGATTTTTTTTGTAAACCGACTCAACTAACTAATTTTTAGAATTAGGAAACGAGCTAGCTGGCAAAACAAGAATTCTATGGGACAAAGGAAACCTAGGCATTATAGTGCGTTTACTATATTTGAAAAAAAACTTTAGGAAGGAAGCTTTTTTTTAGCCTCAAACAAATCTAAAAAATGAAAGAGCAATTTTTCTTTTACTTCTTCTATGGAAACTTCAGATTTTCCTAATTCTACATTTAAAGAGGTAACTGCTTTACCTTTTATTCCACAAGGAATCATATGATCAAAATAACCCAAATTGGCATTTACATTTAATGCAAATCCGTGCATGGTTACCCAACGACTTGCACGAACTCCAAAAGCACAAATTTTTCTTGCAAAAGGAGTTCCAACATCAAACCAAACGCCTGTTTCACCCTTGGATCGCTCTGCTTTTAAACCATATTCAGCCAATGTTCTTATAACCATTTCCTCTAGGAATCGAAGGTATTTATGAATATCTGAAAAAAAGTTTTCCAAATCTAAAATAGGATAACCAACAATTTGTCCAGGTCCGTGATAGGTAATATCTCCACCTCGATTGTTTTTATAGAAGGTAGCTCCTATTTCGGATAATTTTTCAACAGAAATGAGTAAATTTTCAATATGCCCACTTTTACCTAAAGTATATACATGAGGATGTTCTACAAACAAAAAATAATTAGGAGTAGCTAAGGATGTTTCTTCCCTTCTATTTTTGATTTTTACATCAATAATATCCTTAAAAAGTTGCTCTTGATATTCCCAAGTATCTTTATAATCTTTGACTCCTAGTTCCTGTATTTCAATTTGTTTATTCAAGAGATAATTTTTCTAATTCAACTTCTAAATCTAAAATATCTGGATTCTTTAAATACGCTAAAAAAGATCTTTCTATTTCGATCGTTTTTCCATCTAACGATAATTTAGCGTCTTTAGCAGAAGCTTTAATTACTTTAGTTGGAAATGTATATTTTAGTTGATAAGTAATACCTCTCATAAACGATGTTGCCCCTTTCAGACTGTCAATTAGTTCTTGATGTGCTTTTTCATCAATTATAAATGCATCTCTTTTAAAGATATCTTTTTTAAATGAAAATACAACTCCTACAGCATCGTTTTCACTTGCTTTATTAGTAGCAGTATTTCCATTAACCATTCCAGAAATCATAGATCCAGATTGATTAAGCCCCTCCATTAAATCATTGGCTTCAGAAACATTTTTAAAATCGCTAACTATTTCAACAACAGATTTTTTATGATCAGGATCAATGGTAAAATGAATTTTATAATCCTCCATCTCCCTTAACCTTTTCCGCTCTTCTATAGGGAGTTGTGCAATACTATCTTTTTTCCCTTCTAATATACTTTTAAATGTGATCATGGTATCTATTTTTACCATCGTAGAATCCTCACCCATATCCCCCATCATCTCCATCATATCACTTAAATCTATAGCGAGTGACATTCTTCCATGACCTTTATCATCTATGACCATGGTTTCCGTAAATTGACAACTTAGCAGCGTAAAAACTAACATTAAAAGCGAAATTATTTTACGCAACATGGACTGATCTATTTTGGATTATTAATAATAATTAACGCTGCAATAACTCCAGGGATCCAGCCACACAACGTTAAAATAAAAACAATAACTATAGACCCACAGCCTTTATCTAAAACAGCTAAGGGTGGGAATACGATTGATAAAATTACTCTCCAAATACTCATCTATGCAAATTTACGATTATTAATTAATCTATAGGTCCTTATAAAATTCCTTTTGTTACAACAACCTTATAAGGAGTTAAAAACAATTACTTGCTTTATAAAACTAATGATTATCAACTTATTAGCTTAATTTTGATTTTTTTTATTTTATTTTTACAAAAAATAAATCCCATGAAAAAAAATAATTTTAAATTAAAGTTAATTATTCCAATGCTTTTAATGTGTTTTGGATTAAATGCACAAAACAATATAGATTTGTGGACAATTGCATCATTAAATGAAACAGCTTCTAAGGCAAAAGTTTTTCGAAACACACAACCTCAAAATTTTAAACTATTTACACTTAACCCTGCTGAGTTTAATAGTTTATTAGCAACTGCCCCTCAAAGATTCACTACACCTTCTAATACAATAATTGAGTTCCCAACAAACAATGGAAAAATTCAAAAGTTTCGGGTTTATGAAGCTTCTGTTTTAGATGACTTATTACAGGCACAATATCCAACTATTAGATCTTATACGGCTCAAGGTATTGATGACCCATCTGCTATTGCCCGATTTAGTTATTCATCTGCGGGTCTTAATGTAATGATTTCGTCAGCTAACTATGGAACTATCTTTATAGATCCTTATACTAAAGATTTAGATCAATACATTAGCTATGCCAAAAATTCTTTACCTGCAGATAATAGAACATTCGAGTGTTTAGTTCAAGATACATTGCAGGATGAAGTTGTATTATCTCCCGTAAATGCAGAGGATGGAATATTACGTACTTACCGTCTAGCTTTAGCATGTACTGGAGAGTACGCTCAATATCATTTAAACAATCAAGGCATTCCTTCAAGCGCTACTGATGAAGTAAAAAAAGCTGCAGTACTCACAGCTATGAACACAGCGATGACTAGACTAAATGGTGTTTTTGAGAAAGAGGTAGCTCTTACTATGGTTATTGTAAATGATAATACTGAAATTATATATTTAAACGCAGGATCTGATCCTTATACCAACAATAATGGTGCTACTATGTTGAGTCAAAACCAAACTACAATTAATTCTATCATTGGTGCTGCAAATTATGATATTGGCCATGTTTTTAGTACCGGTGGTGGTGGTATTGCTGGTCTTGGTGTAGTTTGTAATAATGGAAATAAAGCTCGAGGAGTTACAGGTTTACCATCGCCTATTGGAGATAGTTTTTATATTGATTTTGTAGCTCATGAAATGGGACATCAATTTAAAGCAAACCATACTCAAAATAATAACTGTCAAAGAAATAATACAACAGCTATGGAACCAGGAAGTGGATCAACTATTATGGGCTATGCTGGAATTTGTTCACCAAACGTACAAAACTATTCTGATGCCTATTTCCATGCTATTAGTATTCAAGAAATTTCGGGTTTTATTTCAATATTGGGGGGATCTACTTGTCCAGAAGAAACAGCTACAGGAAATTCACCTCCAACTGCAGATGCTGGTCCTAATTATACAATACCTAGAACCACTCCATTTATCTTAAAGGGCATCGCAACAGATCCAGATTCAGGTGACGTACTTTCTCATAATTGGGAACAAATGAATCAACAAGTAGCAACAATGCCACCTTCAAACACTTCTATTAGTGGACCTAATTTTAGATCTAATAACGCCTTACCTTCACCAAATAGATACATGCCTAAATTATCAACTGTTTTAGCTGGCGGAACTCAAAGCACTTGGGAAGTAGTTCCTTCTGTAAGCAGATCTATGAATTTTAGATACACCGTGAGAGATAATGTTGCAGGTGGATCTTCCTCAGCAAAAGACAATATGATTGTTACAGTTGATGGAGATTCCGGACCATTTTTAGTAACTTCTCAAGACGCTCCTACTGCATGGTCACCACAATCCAATGAAACTATAACATGGGATGTTGCTGGAACTGATGTAGCACCAGTAGACAGTCCAAATGTAGATATTTTATTTTCTACAGATGGAGGACAAACTTATGATGTAGTTATTGCAGAAGACATTCCAAATAATGGAACTGCAGCTATTAATGCTCCAAACTTAAATACAATTACTGGAAGATTTATGGTTATTTCTTCAAATAATATTTTTTATGATATTAATGGTGGAGTAATTACAGTTGAAGGAGAATTAGCTGTTAATGAAAATTCTTTTGAAAATTTTGCTCTGTGGCCAAATCCATCAGATGGATCTATAAATTTAGCATTAACCCCTTTTTCTAATGGAGAGATTAAAGTATTTCTATATGACATTAGAGGGAGTCTTGTTTATAATAAGGGATTTGAAACCAATGGAAGTTTGTTTGAAAAAGCATTAACTTTTAATGGGTTAAACACAGGAATTTACTTTATTAAAGTAAGTAATAATGGCATTAGCAAAACAACCAAGCTAATCATTAACTAAAAATTTGAACCTAAAAAAAGCGAGCTTAAAATCTCGCTTTTTTTATTTATAATTTAATATACTTAGCAACTCGCACTAACTTTGTAGAAGTTTCATCTATATTAAAACTAATATCAAAGTACATGTCACTTTCTGTTTTCACAATTTTTATCGTTCCTTTTTTTACCTCATAATAACCTGCTTCGCCTCTACAAAAGCACTGTTTGCCATAAAGTAATTTCACATTATTTAGTTCTTCATCCATTAAATTTAGCACTGTTGCATTCTGCGGGATTTCAAAATACAATGTTTCAGAGTAATCTCCGTCAGCAGTTCCTTCTGGTGATTTTTCTTCATATTTAAAATTAACAACTATATTATTCCCAGATGCTATAACAGGATAAATTGCCCCAATAGTATCATCTTTTAAATTTAAATTAGAATGATTAGAAATAACAACCGATACATCTCCATCTTTTTCTTCTGCCCCATCAGCAAAAATAATGACTTCTTTATGAGTTGTTAAAGCTACTTTTTTATTGTTTCCACAAGAATTAAATAAAAACAAAACACTTAATAAGGTAATTAATTTCATGACGTTTAATTTAAAATAAATAGTAGTTTTCAAATTTACAAATATAAAGTTAAGAAAGAGTCCAGCAACATCCCTTTTGATAGAACAAGCCACTAAAACACGTATCAAGATGAATTTATAAAAAATAAAAATTAGCCATCAAGCCTTTTATTGAAAGCGCTAAGAAATTCCTAGAAAACATTGAAAAAAATGTTACTAATTAAGTAGTATTAAGATGCTAATAATAATTATTTTTGTGGTTGTCTGCTAAATATATAGCATTTTAAAAATTTGATTATGCAATTATCCGAACAAGAACAAGTACGAAGAGAAAAGCTCATACAATTAAGGGCCTTAGGTATTAACCCATATCCAGCAGATTTATTTCCGGTGGATGCGATGACTGCAGATATTAAACAGAATTTTGAAAACGAAAAAAAAGTAATTATTGCTGGACGATTAATGTCTCGTCGCATACAAGGAAAAGCTTCATTTGCAGAATTGCAAGATTCAAAGGGTCGCATTCAAGTATATTTTAATAGAGATGAAATTTGCCCTGGCGAGGACAAAGTACTTTATAATGAGGTCTATAAAAAACTATTAGACATTGGTGATTTCATTGGTGTTGAAGGAGCGTTATTTACAACTAAAGTAGGAGAAAAAACAGTAATGGTTAAGAGTTTTAAATTACTTTCGAAAGCTTTAAAACCATTACCATTGCCAAAAACAGATGGTGAAGGAAACACCTTTGATGAGTTTAATAATCCTGAATTGCGTTACCGTCAACGTTATGCTGATTTGGTGGTCAACCCGAAAGTAAAAGAAGTATTCATAAAGCGGACTAAGTTATTTACAGCGATGCGTACTTTCTTTAACAATAGTGGTTATTTTGAAGTTGAAACCCCAATCCTGCAGTCCATCCCTGGAGGGGCAGCTGCAAGACCTTTTAAAACACATCACAATTCTCTAGACATTCCAATGTATATGCGAATTGCATGTGAATTATATTTAAAGAAATTAATTGTAGGTGGTTTTGATGGTGTATATGAATTCGCAAAAACTTTTAGAAATGAAGGTATGGATCGCACTCACAATCCAGAATTTACAATGATGGAAATTTATGTAGCTTATAAAGATTATAATTGGATGATGGATTTAACTGAAAAATTATTGGAATTCTGTGCCACGGAAGTAAACGGAAGCTCAAAATCTATTTTTGGAGAACACGAAATTAATTTTAAAGCTCCATATGCTAGAGTAACGATGGCTGAATCGATTGAACATCATACAGGTTTTGATATATTAGGAAAATCAGAAAATGAACTTAGAGAAGCTGCTAAAGGAATGGGGATTGAGGTAGATGAAACGATGGGTAAAGGAAAAATAATTGATGAAATTTTTGGTGGAAAATGTGAAGCCAATTACATCCAACCTACTTTTATTACAGATTATCCAAAAGAGATGAGTCCATTGACCAAAGAACACCGTTCTAACCCAGATCTTACCGAAAGATTCGAGTTAATTATTTGTGGAAAAGAATTAGCAAATGCTTATTCTGAGTTAAACGACCCAATTGATCAAAGAGCACGTTTTGAAGATCAAGTAAAATTAGCAGGACGTGGTGATGATGAAGCTACAAAATTTATAGATCAAGATTTCCTAAGAGCTTTGGAATACGGAATGCCCCCAACATCAGGAATGGGAATTGGAATGGATCGTTTGATTATGTTTTTAACTAATAACGCTTCCATACAGGAAGTACTATTTTTTCCACAAATGAAACCTGAAGTAAAACAGGTAGCGATGAGTGATGATGAAAAAGTGATTTTTAATATACTAAAAGCTAATTCTCTAATTGAATTAAACGAACTAAAAATTCAATCGGGACTAAGTAATAAAAAATGGGATAAGACCATTAAAGGATTAACAAAAAGTGGAATTGCCAAAGTCAATAAAACCGAAGAAGGTTTATTTGTGGAAGTGGTTTAAAAAAATAATAAATAAATAAAACAAAATAAAATATAATTTGTTTAGCTATATTTGATTCTTGTTAAACACCATATGATTATGAATTATTTGTTTTTACTTTTATCAATCAATATGCCCATCCAAACTATTGAAATTTTCAATTTTAATAAAAACTCCAATATATATAGTTGGAATGTAGTAGACGACAACGTGATGGGCGGCAAATCATCTAGTAATATAAGCTTAAATAAAGATGGCTTTGGAGTATTTAATGGAACCATATCATTAGAGAACAATGGAGGGTTTTCTTCGGTACGCCATGTTTTTAAAGCTTTAAAAGCAAATAAGCAAAATAAAATTTTCCTAAAAATAAAAGGAGATGGTAAAGATTATCAAATAAGAATTAAAGATAATTCAAGAAATTACTATTCCTATATAAAAACATTCTCCACCAACGGAGCATGGCAAGAAATAGAAATACCCTTAAAAGAAATGTACCCTTCTTTTAGAGGAAGAAAACTTGATGCACCCAATTTTTCTCATGATAGTATAGAGGAAATAGTATTTTTAATAGGAAATAAAAAAAATGAGAGCTTTGAATTAATCATCGATAAAATAGCATTGAAATAGTTTATTGAAAATGAAAATATTACTAACCGGTGCAACAGGATATATAGGAAAACGACTGCTCCCTCTTTTAATAGAAGAGGGTCATGAAGTTGTATGCTGTGTTAGGGATTTGGATCGTTTTCATCCTCCTTCATCCATACGGCCAAAAATTTCAATAATTCAAATTGATCTTTTAGACCAATATTCACTTCATGCGATTCCAAAAGATATAGACGGTGCTTATTACTTGGTCCACTCCATGTCTGCATCTTCCGATTATCAGGTACTAGAACAAGAATCTGCAATTAATTTTAGAAATACTATTAACAAAACCCAAGTTCAACACGTTATTTATTTGAGTGGTATTGTAAATAACATTGAATTATCCAAGCATCTTGCTTCAAGAAAAACAGTAGAAATAGAACTCCAAAAAGGAAGCTATAATTTTACAACCTTAAGAGCTGGTATTATTATTGGATCCGGAAGTGCTTCCTTTGAAATTATTAGAGATTTAGTCGAAAAATTGCCCGTTATGGTAGCTCCAAAATGGCTAAATACTAGATGTCAGCCCATTGGTATTTCGGATGTAATTGCTTTTCTTTCAAAATCTATTTTTAACTCTAAAACATTTGACCGAGATTATGACATAGGGGGACCAGATATTTTATCTTATAAAAAAATACTTCTAGAATTTAGTCGAATGCGAAAATTAAATCGGAAAATTTTTATTGTTCCAGTAATGACCCCTCGACTTTCTTCTTATTGGTTATATTTTGTAACATCAACATCTTATAAATTAGCCGTAGCCCTTGTAAACAGCATGAAAATAGAAGTAATATGCCGCAATACCGATTTAAACGATATTTTGGAAGTGACTCCTATAAGCTATAAAGAGTCTTTATCGAAGGCCTTCGCTAAAATTAAAAACAATGAAATTGTTTCAAGTTGGAAAGATGCTTATGCGAGTAGTGGATTTAGTAGCCATATTTCTGATTTTATTGAAATCCCAACCTTTGGATGTTTTAGAGATCAACGAAGATTGGCCTTTAAAAACAAGGAAGATTGTATTGAAAAGATTTGGAGCATTGGTGGAGAAACAGGATGGTATTATGGAGATTGGTTATGGAAAACAAGAGGTTTTATAGATAGATTAGTAGGCGGAGTTGGACTTAGAAGAGGTCGTACCAGCCTTCATACCATAGATGTAGGCGATGCTTTGGATTTTTGGAGAGTATTGTATGCAAATAAAAACGAAGGCCGATTGCTCTTATTTGCTGAAATGAAATTACCTGGAGAAGCTTGGCTTGAATTTAAAATTGAATCTGGCGAACTTATTCAAACTGCTACCTATAGACCTTTGGGACTTATGGGAAGGTTGTATTGGTATTTAGTATTACCATTTCATGGTTTTATTTTTAATGGAATGCTAAAAAAATTAACAAGTTCTAATGGGTATTAGTTTTTTTTATTTAAAATTATAGTAAGCTATGAAAGTTTCCATATTTTGGTTCAGAAGAGATTTAAGGTTAGAAGACAATATTGCTCTTTATGAATCAATTTCTACAAAAAAGAACGTTTTACCCATCTTTATTTTTGACGACAACATTCTAAATGAATTGCCCAATGATGATCCAAGAGTAAATTTTATATACCAAACTCTCTTTGACATTAATTTGGTGCTTAAAAAACACAATATATCTCTTTTAATTTTAAAAGGTAAACTCGAAGATGTTTGGAATAAATTAATACAGAATTACACTATTGAAAGTGTATTTATTAATAAGGACTACGAACCTTATGCTATAAAAAGAGATCAGAAACTTGGTGAAGTTCTAAAGGCGAATGGTATTGAATTGCATTCCTTTAAGGATCAAGTGGTTTTTGAGGAATCTGAAGTTGTTAAAGCTAATGGCGAACCATATACCGTATTTACTCCTTTTAAAAGAAAATGGTTGTCATTATATAATCCCTTAACATTAAAACCTAAAATTACTTTTGAAAATTTCCATCAGAAAAATTATCCATTTCCTAAAAAAGAGGAACTAGGATTTAAATCATCTAGCATCTATGTGAAAGATTTTAAGCTAAGTGGAGTTAGTACGTATGCCGAAACTAGAAATTTTCCAATACTAGATTCTACAAGCTACTTAGGCCCCCACCTTCGATTTGGTACCATAGGTGTCCGCCAAATAATTGCAGAACTAGACCCTAGTAATGAGGTCTTTTTAAGTGAATTAATATGGAGGGAATTTTTTATGCAGATACTATTTCACTTCCCCAAGGTTATTACAGGAAATTTTCGCCCAAAATATGACGGCATTAAATGGCGAAATAAGGAGGAAGATTTTGATAAATGGTGTCGTGGTGAAACCGGATATCCAATGGTGGATGCAGGAATGAGGCAATTAAATGAAACTGGGTATATGCACAATCGGGTGAGGATGGTCACAGCAGGTTTTCTATGCAAACATCTATTAATAGATTGGCGATTAGGAGAGGCTTATTTTGCAAAAAAACTATTGGATTTCGAACTTTCTTCAAACAATGGAAATTGGCAATGGGCAGCCGGAACCGGTTGTGATGCCGCTCCATATTTTAGAATTTTCAATCCGATAGAACAATTAAAAAAATTCGATAAATCGGAAGGTTATATCAAAAAATGGATCTCAGAATTAGGGACAACGAATTATCCTGAACCAATAGTCGAACATAAATTTGCAAGGACAAGAGCCTTGGAACAGTATAAAATTGGAATAAATAATATCGTTTAAAATAAAAATAATATGAATAAAAACTATGTAATAATCGGAGGTTCATCCGGAATCGGTAAAGAATTGGTAAGCATACTTTTAAGAGAAGGTCACAGTGTATTCGCTACCTACAACGAAAATAAAGTTGAAAATCATGACAAAGTACAGTATCAAAAATATAATGTTTTAAACGACTCCCTAAACCTTGATATTTTACCAGATGAAATTGATGGTCTGGTTTACTGTCCAGGAAGTATTAACTTAAAACCATTCAAACGTTTTACAGAAGAAGATTTTATTTCTGATTTTAAATTACAAGTTGTTGGCGCTACTAAAATTATTAAAATACTCCTGCCAAGATTAGCAAAGATTGGAAATTCTTCAATTGTATTATTTTCAACAATTGCAGTACAAAATGGATTTAATTTCCATTCTCAGGTCGCCATATCAAAAGGTGCTATTGAAGGTTTAACAAGGTCATTAGCAGCAGAATTGGCTCCTAAAGTTAGAGTGAATGCTGTTGCACCCTCTCTAACGGATACATCATTAGCAAGCAAGTTTTTAAATACACCTCAAAAGATAGCTGCTCAAGCTGAGAACAACCCATTAAAAAAAATAGGAACTGCAAAAGATGTTGCAGAGGCAGCAGCCTATCTAGTTACAGATAAATCATCTTGGACAACTGGACAGATACTTCATGTAGATGGCGGATACTCAACTATAAAATAAGTATCTATATTTAAAGTATATACACCTATTTAAAATACTCATATCAATTCTGCTCTTCTAATAAAAAATTCCTAAAAATTATAATTTTTAGTTAATGATTTTCTAGTGATGATAAAAAAAAATATATTTGTCATTATTTTAAAAAAAAACCTATGAAAAATCAATTATGCGTGTCAGCAATACTAGTGATGTTTACACAATTTACATTTGCACAAGAAAGCAAACAAAATGTTGCAGTTAACTGGCTTAATAATAATGTAACTGAAGCAAAAACCAATCAAAGTTTTGATATGAATTTTAGTAGACCTGGTAAATCTGGTGAAACTTTTAGGTATTACCACACTGTAAATGGAGTTGAAGTATATGATTCCTCTATAGCAATTCATGTTTCTAATAAAGACAAAGTAACTTATACTTCAAGTACTTATGACAACTCTGTTGAAACTATCGATACCAACCCAAACATAACTAATAATGAGGCTTTAAACATTGCAATCACAGCCTTAAATATAGAAGGTGCTATTTCACAAAAAGAAATAAAGCTTTATATATACAATAAATTAGAAGAAACAAAACTAGTTTACAGAGTTACTACAATGTCAGAATTTTTAAATGGCTATTGGGAAACTATTGTTGACGCTAAAACTGGTGAAGTATTAAGTACAAAAGACATCGCTATTTATGAAAAAGAACATAAAGTAGAAATATCAAAAAAAACAAAACTAAAAAAAGAAAATGCTGGCTTTTCGAATAATATCGAAAAACCTTCAATGATGGCTGATGGTACGGCAATGGTATTTGACCCAGATCCATTAACTTACAGCACGAGTACTTATGGTGGAGCATACTCAGATAACAACGATGCAAACAACGCAGAATTAGAAGCAGCTAGAACAGCTGTAATATTACTTGACATCGACTTTGACGGAACCCTATATACCTTAAAAGGACCCTATACAGAAATTGCTTCACTACAAGCTCCAAGTACTGGATTATTTCAACAAGCCTCTCCTGATTTTGATTTTACAAGAAACGAACTAGGATTTGAAGCGGCTAATTGCTATCATCATTTAGATAAAAGCATTCGCTATATAAATGAAGATTTAGGAATTCCATTAGTTTCACTTTATAATAATGGTGTCCTACGTTATGACCCACATGCTTTTAATGGTGCTGATAACTCATCCTATGGAGGTGGAAATCTTAACTTTGGTCAAGGAGGTGTTGATGATGCAGAAGATATGGATGTTATTTTACATGAATTAGGTCACGGATTACACGACTGGATTACCAACGGAAATTTATCACAAGTTAATGGATTAAGTGAAGGTTCTGGGGATTATTGGGCGAATTCATACAAGAGAAGTTTAGGTTTTTGGGAAGAATCCGATGCTTCTTATTATTATGTGTTTGGATGGGATGGACATAACCCATTCTGGCCTGGACGTCGTACTAATTATACCGCAACATATCCTGGTGGCCTTACTGGTCAAATTCATACAGATGGACAAATATGGTCTAGTGCATTAATGGAAATCTGGGAAATTATTGGAAGAGATAAAACTGATGCTGCTTTTTTAGAAGGTTTAGCTATGACTAATTCTGGTACAAATCAACAAAATGCAGCTATTGCAGTTAGACAAGCAGCTATAGACATGAATTATACCTGTGACGAAATTGATGCTTTTACATTACGTTTTGAAGCAAGAGGATATAATTTACCAGTTTATGAATGCGATACTTCGGCTTGTGCTATAACTGAAATTAGTACTTCTAACTTATCTGAATGTAATAACAATGACACACCAGGTGACATAACAGATGATTTCTTTACAGCAGATGTAACTGTTAATTTTGTAAATGTACCAGGTGCTGGTTCTCTTGAATTGAGTGGCGACGGTACTGGATCTATTTCAGTTTCAGGATTAACTTCACCACATACTTTTATAGGTGTTCAAATGCCTGCTGATGGAGAGTCTATTAATTTATCTGCTTCATTTTCTGATAATACAGGATGTAATACTAATGAAACTAATGCAGGTACAGCTCCTGAAAACTGTAGTGTTTTAAGTATTAATGATGACTCTATTTTTGAAATATCAATATACCCTAATCCTGCTGATAATATTATTATGTTAAATAATATAACACAAGAATATAATATAGCTGTATATAATTTACTAGGACAAAAAGTAATAAGTCAAAAAGTAGATATTAACACTAACACTATAAATGTAGCTAATTTAGCTAAAGGAACGTATGTATTAAAGTTTGATACTTACAATGAAGTTTTGATGTTTATTAAGAAGTAAACTTATTTATAAAATAGTTTTCACTAAAAGGAATTGCAGAAATGCAATTCCTTTCTTATTTTATAAATTAAAAAATCACGTTATCATTAAACTATAAAAATCCTATGATTAATTTATATTTATTTTGATGATTATAAGCTAAACGAGCGAGCATACTTTTCTTGAAAATTCTTATGCAGACTTAAAAAAGGTTCATGAAGACCATCCAAGTTAAAATATAAGAGATAGTAAATTTTAGTTATTATTTAATAGTTTGGGAAGTAATATTTGCTTTATAAAATTTGGATTTGCAATATGCATAGATTATCAGAAAAACTATTTAATGACTAATGGAGCAAATGTTAAAAATTATTTCTAGTCATTAATACTAAA
>ERZ887851.816-NODE-816-length-29332-cov-34.615569_pt1 | contig 29332 bp, 24 predicted proteins | sample MGYA00521100_ERZ887851 | MGnify/ENA primary metagenome ERZ887851 (study PRJEB32303, sample SAMEA104408602) | aquatic metagenome | biome: Brackish water; feature: Pelagic; material: water | place: Baltic Sea | collected 2014-06-06T16:11:00 | depth 11,444 m ... | reverse complement strand
TATGGTCTTATTTGGGTTAATAGTTTCCCGCAACTTGTTGATAAACAAATTGTTAAAATGCAAAAAAAGAAAATGTGCATTATTAGAATGATCAGCAGTACAACCAAAATACAATTCAATAGGGCTCTTATGTTATAACCTATGTCCTGACAGGCTTCATTTGCAAGTAAATGTAATGAAAACATTCCCTGCATTCTATTATTATTAAAGTTCAATTTAAAAGATTTCAATGGTGGCTAAAATATTATTTGACTTAATTTTAGAGCGAATTGATAGTAAGGGGGTGTGTTTCCCTTATAATAATGTCCTGCGGCATTATCGCTTGCAGGTCTGTGCCCTTCTGGGAGTTTCGTTATTGGGTTCATTTTCACTAGGTGTTACCACCACAACCATTGATTGGGGTACTCATTTGGGTTCAAGTTCTCCAATCAACGCGGGTGACACTAACCCCAGTAGTAAACAACTCCTATTTGGATTGGACGCTGCAGGTACTTCTTTGAACGAACTTGCTAATGGTTCAGCAACTGGAAATGTTTACGATGGAGATTTAATCGAGCTTGGGTTCTTCGATACCGATGCCACCAACAACGGAAGCTACACTCCAAACGAAAGCTCAGATTATTTTAAAGGAATCTGGACGCCATTAACCTCGAAGACGACCATCGGTAGAGATTGGAGTGGTACAACGGTTGCTGAAGGAGAGTTTTACTTTCGAACTAAATTTCAATTGGATGGTGGAAACGCCAATAATTCGGTAAATAATTACTCACTTTCCAATATCGGGAGTAACGCATTGGATAATGATTATCTCGGAGATAGTTCGAGTAATCCCAACTCACATGAAGACAGATTAAATGCCCTTACCGCAAACACTGTTTTAGGCATCAGGTTTTATGATATCGACACTTCGAGCTCAGCTGATGGTGGGGGAGGTTTAACTAAGGCCACCAACGGATCTACTCGTTACAATACTATCATGAATCCCAATTGGACTTGGGGTGGCGGAGAATTTATCTCTCTCCATACAACGAATGGTTCGGCAATCGATTCAAACATGGTTTTTGAATTTGATAACACTAGTGCCAACGCTGGTTCAAAAGTAGGAACTTCAGACGCCACTATTAATTCAAATACAGATTTTGTCGCTACCGTTACTTACTTTGATGGGGACGAAACTATCAATGTTGGAGATTCGGGTGGAATTGGATCATCGGTGTTTAGTGGGTTTAATGGAACAGGTAAACTTTATGGTGGGCAGGATGCAAATGTTGTAACTCTGCATGCTCAGTCCGGAAATACTGGTAGTGACGCTTATGATTTCGATGGAGACTTTTATCGTGCTTCATCAGGAACAGATTCAACGGATTTAACTTTAATTAAGTCAGGTACCGGAGATCAAATTTTGAGCGGAAATATATTTCTTGCCGATTCAAATGCTGATGCTGCCAGTGGTGGTTTGAATCTGACCGCGGGAAACTTGATCTTGAAACCCGCATCAGGCAAATCCCAAACAATTGAATATATTACTGGTGCTGGTGGATTAAAACTTGATAATTCTGGAATCAATAACGGTACTATTGTTACACTTGGATTTGCTAACCAAACATCTTCCACCTTCTCTGGTGCTATCGTTTTAGACGGAAATGGAGCGGCAGGAGAATCGACAATTAAAGTTTCCAAGGCGAGAACAGACGGGGGGTTTGTTGCTACAGATTTTGCAGACAAACAAGTTTTTTCAGGTGCGATTTCAGAAAATGGAGGTGCTAAAAAATTAGTCAAGGAAGGTACTGGCATACTTCAACTTAGTGGAACCAATACATTTACTGGGGGTGTTACTATTGAAGATGGTACTTTATCTGCCGGTAGCGCTCAAGCCCTTGGAAACACTTCCAATACCGTAACTATTACTAAAGGAAAGTTGGAAATTGCAAACGGCGTCACTTTGAACAGTGGATATACAATCAATACTGGAGATTCTGAGAAAACGATGATCGGTGGTAGAGGTACTTTAAACAAAGCCGTTACCATAGGGTCTGCTAATTCTTCGAATTATGTGGATGTAATTTCTGTCGGTGATGGAATTTCCACCTCTTTGTCGAATAATACCACTAACCAACAAGTTTCATTGGGTGAGCGAGCTAACGCAATTGGAACCTTTACCGTATCGAATACTCTTACCTTGGAAGATGGTGGAGTTTATGATTGGGAAATTAGTGATTTTACGGGTAGTGCGGGTTCTGACTGGGATCTATTAAAATTTGATACTTTAAATTTCGATTCTTCTAGTGATACTTTCACCATAAACATAATGGGATTGGCAGCTAATGGAACCGCTGGCGCTATGGGTGGAGGAGATGTTTGGGGGTCTTACCAAACTACAAATGGATTCAAATTTATGGAAGCCACTGGCAGCGGTTCTGGATGGACGGGGTCAGGGAATATGGGCTCCGCTGGTCTTGTTTCAAATATATCTATCGAGAGTCGAGGGTGGTCACACTATAATAGCCATCACTTAAACGAGTGGGATGTATGGTATGACGGAAGTGGAGCCTTTTATCTGCAGTATTCAGCTGTTCCTGAACCCTCTACCTATATGATGGTCACTGGACTATTGATGGTGCCCGGGATGTCTTATGTCCGAAGATTTCGCAGGAGAAAGAACGCGGATTTAGAGATGAAGGAATAGGGGTTTCTTTATCTCCGCAAACGTAAGATCACAAAAGGTACGCAAATACCTTTGCAACTCGATTCTTATCTCTACTCTGAACCCTTAGAGATCAACTTCTGTTAGTCGTTCAACTCAATTAATTCTTCTAGTGATGAGAAATGTTCTGCCAATCCACTGGGCTTCTCTAATTCTCCAATGACTTGTCGAAAGGTTTCTTTCTTTTGTAATTGTAACTGGCGAACACGTTCCTCGATCGTTCCCTGAGCAACCATTCGATAAATAAAGGTGGGTTTAACCCTCCCTAAGCGATGGGCTCGGTCAATTGCCTGTTCTTCGACAGCCGGGTTCCACCATGGATCCATTAAAAACACATAATCTGCAGATTTGAGAGTGACTCCAAGCCCAGCTGCCTTTAGCGATGCAAGCATTACCGCAGGCTCCTTTGAAGATTCGAACCGATCCACGGGTTTAGAGCGATCCCGCGTGGAGCCGGTAAGTTCAAGAATTTCCAAATGAGGAATTTCCAGTTTTATCCGTTTCTTTATGAGGGATAAAAAAGTGGTGAACTGACTAAATACCAAGACTTTGGCCCCAGAGCTAGAAAGGTCATGCAATTTTTCGATTAACAAATCACTCTTAGTTCCACAAGCGGGCAAATGTTCCCTGCCTGGAAGTAATCCAAGATCACAACAGGCTTGGCGCAGACGGGTAAGCAGGGAGAAAACATGCATGGACGATTGCCGAATGGCTTCGCGTAAATCGTTTCCATGTGCTTGCAGTCCGCCCTCAGCAAGTGCTTTGTATACTTTGCGCTGTTCGTCGTTCAGGGGGCAGGGGAGTTCGGTTTCGAGCTTCGGTGGAAGTTCAGAAGCCACTTCATTCTTCATCCTGCGCAAGACAAAGGGAGTAACTTGACGGCGTAATAGTTGCAGGGTTTTGGCCGAATCCTCAATGAGGCAATTTTCTAACTCTTTGCGGGCACCCAACAAACCAGGCATAAGAAAGCGAAAAATTGTCCATAAATCGAGAGCAGAATTTTCAATAGGAGTGCCCGAAAGGGCAAGTCGGTTCCGGGCTTCAATCGATAAGCAAGCCTGAGTAACTTTGGCCTTTGGATTCTTGATTAATTGAGCTTCATCGAGCACCGCATAGCGGAATTCCACTTTGTCGAGGAGGTGGCGATGGCGTCTTAATTGAGTATAACTGGCAACCCACAAACAGGGTTCATCTGTTTGATCAAATGTTTCTTCCTTCCTTAAAATACGAACCTTTAATTTTGGAAAATGTTTAGCCGCCTCTTTTACCCAAACTGGAACCACCGATGCTGGACAAGTAACCAAGTCTGGCAAATCTTGGGTGGTTTGCGAACTAAGTAGTGCAAGGGTCTGCATGGTTTTCCCCAAACCCATTTCATCGGCAAGTAACGGGTGACAGCCCAAACTGTGTAAGGCATGTAAGTGAGCGACTCCTTGCTTTTGGTAGGGCCGAAGAAAGGTGAATTTTTTGCCCACCCCGTTAGTATCAAGGGCTTTGATCGATTCTCGCCAATGATCAAGCTGTCCATCGGCCCGTGTTCTCAGATACTTTCGGGCAAATAGGGAAAAAAGCATATACCTCGGCCACTGGGCACGCTTGGCGTCTCCCCGGTTCCGCTGCCACCATTCGAAGTCTTCAACTTGTGCTTGATCTAACCTGACCAGACCGTGACCTCGTATAAAAGTGGCACCCTGTCTTGCTTTGGTCACTCTGCGAATATGTTGAGTTCCCAACCTACGGTTTCCAATATGAAAGTTTTCTCTCAGAATCATACTTTCATCGTCCCGACTACGAGCTTCAATTTCCCAACTCAGGGTACGCTGTCCTTGTTTGAGTAAATGTGCATCCCCCCCGTATTCCAATTCAAATGAATCTTCCCATCCGCAGAGAGATTCCTCCGCCAATTTTGCCACCTTTTTCCAATCGGCAAGTAGGAATTCACCCACTCCCTTTTGGAATACAAAACCGTATTTACCAGCTTCAGCAACAAAGCGCATCAGAGCGGGGCGGTCACAGTCTTCTACTTCAGCTGCCTCCTTAGCGTAAACGGAAATTCGCGAGTTATCCAAATTTCTCCATTCTGGAATTGCCCGTAATCCTTTTTGGGCAGAAACTTCAATACGGATAAGAAGTCCACTTCCTGTATTTTCTTTTCCGGTCACATCTTCAGGTTCCGAGTCTGTTTCCTCGTCATCTTTCTTTGGTTGCTTTTTTTTCTCTTCCATCCAACCCACACCAAGCAGAGGGTCATCTTCCTGAAGTTCAGATATTAACTCTTCAATTTCATATAATCCGGCAGTTGCAAGAGCGATTCCAACTTCCTCATCATCCAGAGAAGTTCGAATTTCTGGGCCTTTTCCAATCCACTCTACCACCGAGTAGGTTTCCTCTCGGTTGATTTTTTTGGTAACGATGGCTTGGTTTTCCTGAATATCAATAGTACTAAGGTAGCCTTCGCGATAGAATTTCTGGGCCGATTTTAATTGTTCGTCAGTAAATTTCTTTTCCCACTCGGTGGTGCAAAGCCGTCTGAACCAAGCCTCGACGGCTTCTTGAGTAAAGGTTCTGGAGGGTCCATTTGAAATCATTGGCTGAAGTGGCTAAAACTTTCACCTTCTACGTTAGCGTTGCTCAAATATTCAGTGCAAGGGGAAAGATTAAAATGGGCGCGAAAGTTATGCACATCCAAACTATGTAGGTGTGGACTACCTACTAAATTTAGAAAAAAAGGATAAACTAGTCAGCCTTCAATGCCCATTCGTAAGTCTGAGCATACTGATTGGCTGCTTCTTCCCAACCGCATGATTGAAGAAGGGTATTTTTTCTGAGTTGGGCGAACTTTCGGGGAGTGCTGTAAACTTTAATAGCATCCAGTATGGAGTTCCAAAGATCTTGCCCACTTGCTCGGGAAAACAGGAAGCCGTTTGGAGAGCTTTCCCCTCGAGCAATCGGTCGAATGGTATCTGCGAGTCCACCGGTTTTACGGGCAATAGGCAACGAACCATAACGCATTGCATATTGCTGGGCTAATCCACAGGGCTCAAATCGACTGGGCATGATAAAAAAATCGGACCCTGCAAAAATTCTTCTGGCCAGGCCATCATCAAAGCCAATGAAGGCACCAATTCGATGGGGGAAGGAGGCAGATAACTTCTCTATTGCTTGCTCTTCCGAATGTTCACCACTTCCCAAAATTGCAAAGGTAGCATCTGTTTGCTCCATTAATTTTGGAAGAATTTCTACGAGCAAGTCTAAGCCTTTTTGATCGAATAACCTAGAGACCACTCCGAAGAGGGGAGGTTCCAAGCTCTCTTGCATTGTGAATTCTTTTAATAAGGCCTCTTTACAAGCTTTTTTGCCCGCTTTTGGAGATGCGGGAATAATTGGGTGGGGAAGGGCGGTATCCTTTTGGGGATCCCAGGAGTCGTTGTCTATACCGTTTAATATTCCAATCAAATCAGCACCGCGGTATTGTAAGCTCGATTCTAACCCACACCCATATTCAGGAGTGCGTATTTCAAGGGCATAAGTTGGGCTGACCGTAGTGATTTTGTCGGCATGTTGAATGCCACCTTTTAGAAGGTTCAGTGCTCCATTGTGCTCAAAGCCATCCATACCCCAATAGGCTGTGGGCAAGCCAGATGATTGAAAATCTTTGTGGGAAAAGACTCCCTGATGCTGCAAATTGTGAATCGTTAGTACGGAACGTGTTCTTGGACTTGAAGATTTTCGGGATTGGTCTGCGTTGAGATAAGCAGAAACAGCGGAAGCCATCCAATCGTGGGCGTGAATAATATCTGCCTTCCAACCAGTAATCTTTTCAACCTGCAGGGCTGCTTGGCATAGTGCGAATGCCCGCTGGGGATTATCGGGGAAATCTCCATGATCGTCGGAATAAACTCCAGGTCGGTCATACAATTCAGGTAAGTCTATCAAATAAACAGGAACCTCACTCGCACCAAGGCGGGATTCCATAATGGATCCTTCAAGAGATTTTTTTCCCAATTTGCAAAAAAGAGGTTTTTTATGTTTTTGAGAATCGACCTGTGTACATACCCGGTGTTTGGGGCATATCACCCGAACATCCACACCCAATGCATGGAGGGCTAAAGGAAGGCTTCCTACGACATCGCCCAAACCGCCTGTGCGAACGATGGGATTAACCTCAGGACTAACAAACAAAACTTTCATCAAAATTGTAAATTAAAAGATTGTTGATGAAGGATTGTTCTATTTTGGCAACTGGAAAGAAGCATTATGTCATGGGATTCCATGCTTGCGAACTCCCTGTAATAAACGATATTTTATAAATTTGTTTAATTCTTTAATGATCCTCTTCTTCGAACGCTCGAGTTTATCTTCATCTAATTGATGACAATTTTCCCCTGAGCCCAATCCCAAATTAATCCATTGGTATAGCCATGCCTGATCGATCGATCGAATTTGAATCGGAACGTCAATTTCACAGGCTCTATGGGGAGGACCCAGAGAACTTGCTGGCAGTTGAAAAATCTCTCGCTGTCAAAGTAGTTGCCCGTGGAAACATCTTGCAGTTAGAGGGCGAGAAGGTCGGGCTTGATCGTTGTGAAGAGTTTTTTGCCCTGTTGGAATCTGCAAAGGCACAGGGGTTCGCAAACGGAAAGTATGATTTTCTCCGCTTTTTGGAAAAAGTGGAATCCGGAAAAAGCCAAGAACTCAAGGATTTGTTGAACCGTCCCCTTCGATTACAAATAAGAAAGAAATCTGTCGTTCCGAGAAACCTTGGTCAGCGAAAGTTTTTAGACCTTATTCTTAAAAATGATCTGGTTTTTGGAATTGGACCAGCGGGCACAGGTAAGACTTTTCTGGCAATGATTGCTGCATTACACGCCTTGCTCGAGGGCGAGATCGAAAGGATTGTTCTTGCCCGACCTGCGGTTGAGGCAGGAGAGGCCCTTGGGTTTTTGCCGGGCGATTTGGAGGAAAAACTCCTGCCCTATCTTCGCCCTCTTTATGATGCAATGGATGAGGTGCTCGGGCCGGTAGAGGCTAGAAAACTTGTGGAGACCGGAGTGGTTGAGATTGCCCCCCTTGCTTACATGAGGGGTAGAACCTTAAGTAAATGTTTTGCCTTGCTTGATGAAGCTCAAAATACCACTCGTTCGCAAATGATGATGTTTCTTACCCGTCTTGGTGAAGGCAGTAAGATGGTGGTAACAGGCGACCTTACCCAAGTGGACTTGCCGGTAAAGCATGAATCCGGCTTAGTTGAGGCCAAACGAATATTAAGCAGGGTTGGTGGTCTGCATTTTCATGAATTTGATCATGGAGATGTTGTTAGACATCCATTAGTGGGTCGGATCATTGCCGCCTACGGTGCAAAAGATAGTCAATAATCGTTGTTCAAATGGCTAAGGAGGAAAAAAACGAAATTAATCGCAAAAGCGGCCGGTCGGGTGGTCGCCGTAGGCGGGTTTTAATAGACGATGAAAAAGCCTCGATTCCCACAGAAGGCATTGCTGCCTTTTGGAATAGTTGGGGCAAAAACCTTACTCAAACCTTGGTCTTCGGACTGACTATCATTTTAATTTGTTTTGTTGGGCAAGAACCTCCCGGGTTACGTACTTTAGGAGAAGTTGCTCCTGAAAATATTTACAGCGACCGAACCTTTAACTATCTGAGCGATGTGAGAAGGCAGGAAGCTGAGGAATGGATTAGGAGTAGCACGCCCAGAGAATTTACCCGCGATTTTGTTGGGGAAGAAAATTTTGCCAAAGCCATGGTTCGGTTGCGAGAGGGTATCGTTTCTGTATTGGAAATGCCTGAGGTTTCCAGAGATATCGCCTTACAATCCCTAGCTGAGGAATTAAAGGTTAAATTTCAAGTTGTGCTTTCCGGGGGAGAAAGTCGTGCAATTCTTCTCTCATCAACCATGCAGGGCTATCCATTTTTTGATTTGGGTAACAAGTTACTTTCCCAATTGCATCTTACTGGGGTAGTAAAGTTTCCATCAATGGATCAAAAGTTTTTGGCTGAGTCCAATGCAACCTCTCGGATTAATACTCAAATGATCAGCTTCACGAATGAATTGGTTATCTACGATCGTTCAACAGTAAATGCGCCGGATGATTTAGCGTCAGCGTCAGCGTTGTCCATTCAATATCCGATTTTATCAACCTTTATCCAGACCCTTGACGCCAATCATTCTGAAACGACTTCACTTGAGGATTTCGACACTTTAAAACTTGGGGAATTGGTCGAATTTTCTGATGATAATATATCTTTTGCCGCTCAGGAATTGCGTGATAGCTTGGCATCAAATTTAGGAGCTTTTTTGATCAAAGGTTTGAGGTTACGATCAATTGATCGTTCCGCTACGACGGCCGCTCAGAAAAGAGCAATTTCTGAGATGGAACCCACTGTGATTTCTGTTCGCGAAGGGGAAAATATATTGCGTAAGGGAGTGAAGGTAACTGCGGCAGACTTAGAAAAGTACCAGGAGTACCTCGACCTCGCCTTAAAGGATAGCGTGCTATTACCCAAGCGTATATTTGTGACATTTGTAACGCTTTTATTTGGAGTGGTTTATGTTCGCCTTGTGTTACCAAGTTTTTGGAAGGATGGTCCTCGGTCGAGTATTGTAGCCTTGAGTATTGTATCAAATTTGGCTGTTTCCCGATTTATTATGGAACTAGGAGAGACCGAGCTGTTTGGTGCCAGTCCAATCCTTATTGGATTGCTGCCTTACTTACTCCCCATCGCATTTGCTCCGATGGTTGTAATGATCACAGTTGGTCCGCGTATGGCGACACTCACGGCCATGATGACTTGTGTCTTTCATGCGGCCATGCAGGAAATTGGCATTGAAATGTTAGTAGGTTCCTTATGCACCGCCCTGGTTGGTGTCTATTTTTGTCGGGAAGTGCGCCTTCGTGGGAGTGTTCTAAAGGCTGGCACTATGGCTGGTCTGACGGGAGCTATTGTTGCTCTGGGAATTGGTTTTGCTTCAGGCAGTGGATGGATGAGCCCGGTTAACCATGCGCTTGCTTCTTTTGCAGTTTCGGTCTTTACAGGAGCTCTTGTTCTTGGGGCTATGCCGTTGATTGAAAATGCATTCAAGGTGGCCACCGATGCTACTCTCTTTGAATTAACAGATTATAATCATCCCTTGCTCCGCCGTATGCAAGTTGAGGCACCAGGAACTTACCACCATAGCCTAATGGTTGCGAATCTGGCCGAAGATGCTGCTCTGGAAGTTAAAGCTAACCCAACGCTTTGCCGTGCATGTGCCTTGTTTCATGACATTGGGAAAATGGTGCAACCAAACTATTTTAACGAAAACCAAGGCGATTTTGGCAACCCTCACAACCGCCAGAATCCGGCCATGAGTGCCTTAATTATAAAGAGCCATGTCAAGGAAGGCTTGGAAATAGCTCGCGAGCATCGTTTGCCCAAAGTGATTCGCGATGTTATTCGGCAACATCATGGTACGACCTTGGTCAAATACTTCTATTTTCAAGCAAAACAAAAACTAAAGCAGGAAAATTTGCCTTATGGGGAATCTGAATTGATCGAGCCGGATGAATCGACTTACCGGTACGACGGTCCACGACCCAGGTTCAAGGAGAGCGCCATTATCTTTTTTGCAGACTCGGTGGAAGCCGCTGCGCGTTCGCTGACAAAAGTTACCCATCATAGTGTCGAAGAATTACTCGATTCTATTTTTCAAGACCGTTTAGAAGATGGGCAACTTGATGAGTGTCCGCTTACTTTGCAAGAGGTTGCCACAATCAAGAAAAGCTTTCTTAAGACTACTCTGAATATGTTGCATTCTCGAATTGAATACCCTGATGAGGAAAAAGATTCCCGCAACCCCTTCTCCAAAGATGGTCGTTAAACCAATCAAGCGATTGTATCCACAACTCGAAGTGGCCAATCAATACCCGGCTCTTCGTTTTGACTTGTCCCAATTAGAGCTTTTTTTTGAGGTCATTTTTTCCTTTCATCAGCATGATGTGTCGGGTGAATTATCAATCGCCTTTATGGACAGCTCCGCCCACTGTGAACTTCACGGCAAATACTTGCAGGATTATCGACCCACAGATGTTATAACCTTTCCTTCAGATACTGAGAACGGATTGGCTGGAGAAATTTGCGTATCAGTAGACCAAGCCAAGGAGGAAGCAAAAAATCGCAAGCTTTCCTTTGAGTATGAACTTGGTTTGTACTTAATACATGGTTGGTTACATCTTGTGGGTTTTGATGATTTGGATACGGTTGATCGTGAGATCATGAGAATGGAAGAGCAAAGAGTGATTGATCATGTGAGAAAACTTAATGCATGGCCTGATTTTCGACTCGCTTCAGAGTCTGCTGAAGGCTAACAGAAGTACCATCGTGTCTGTACCTGCACCCAGTTTATCCCGGCGTTTTCGCAATGCTTTTCTTACCGGACTTCTGGTATTTCTTCCTCTGGGTACAACTATTTTTGTAATCAATTTTTTACTAGATTTATTCAAAGAACCCGCATTGAGACTTGCTTACCAGTTAGGTTTGAGCGAAGAAAATTCCTTTTTTGGCCTAGAAACCCTTCTCGCGGTTGCCGGATTGATCATTGGAGTGATTTTACTAACTGCTCTTGGTTATTTTTCTAAGTATTTATTGGGTCGTGTATTCATTAATCTGACTGAGCGTACCTTGGATAAGGTGCCATTTATTAATACGGTTTATCGTTCAGTCAAACAAATCGTGGAAACCTTTGGGCAAGATAACCGGGCGGTTTTTAAAGAGGTTTGCTTGGTGGAATATCCCCGGAAGGGTTGCTTTGTACTAGGATTTATAACCGCAGAATCCTCCAGCCATGTCTCCGACAAAATTGGGTCTGGTTTTACTTATGTATTTGTGCCAACCACGCCAAATCCAACGAGTGGATTTTTACTTCTTGTAGGCGAGGAAGAAATTCATCGAATTGATGTGTCTGTTGGTGATGGTATGAAGATGTTGATTTCAGGAGGGGCGGTCGTACCGTCTTCTTCCTGAATGTGCAAAGGTGTCGGGCGGTCCAATTGAATTGTCTGGCGTTGCATTGTCCAGTGACCCGGCGGGAGATCGGTTTGTTCGCATACGAATATTTGATCAAACCTTGGGCTTGAGTGCCGCTCTGTTTCGCTTGCCTGGAAAAAAGAGTGGTCAATCCGCTCCCCCTGACCTTTTTGATGACTTGGAATGTCAATTGAACCCCTTGCGGTCTGGGTCTTCCATACCCTTCGTTGCCGAGTATCAAAAAGCTCGTTCCTATCGAGAATTGGCCCGTAAACCCGCCCATTTTTTATCTGCCTCTGAGATTGCACGCTTTTATTTAAATAATGGATCGCACTTGCTTGACCCTCGGCCGCGGTTGGAATTATTGCGTACAGCTCTTGATTCTTTCTCCCGTTCTTTTGTGCCCAAGGTTGTTCTTTTAAAGCTGTATTTTTGTTTTGCTCGGGATGAAGGGCTTCCTGTTCGGGAGTCTTGGCTTTCTTACCTTCCACAAGTTCTTGCCGAAGAGACTCGTAGAGCTCTCAGTCGTCCGGTAAGCGAAGAAGGTTTAGACGCTAACCGAATCGAGGAACTGGTGGAGAGTATAAAATTATGGATGAATGCAGAGACCGAGCTTCGGGTGGAGTAGTGAACTGCATCTTGTCTCTCAGCCCTTGCCAAGCTAACTGAATCTAGGGTAAAAAGAAGATTCAGAAAGTATGGGAGTAAGCAAAAAAATATCCGAAATAGGAACCAAAGGTAAAGGTACCTACGAGATCACTAACTTGGTAAGTGATGGGCTACGAGAGTCGGGCTTTTCGAATGGTATGGTCAGTGTTTTTGTCCAGCATACAAGCTGCAGCTTAGTAATCATGGAAAATGCTGATCCCACTGCCAGGGTTGACCTTGAACGATTTATGGAGGAGCTTGTTCCTGAAGACTATCCTAACTTTGTACACACACTTGAAGGTCCGGACGATATGCCCTCACACATTAAAATGGCACTCACGCGTACAAGTGAACAAATCCCGTTTGCTAATGGACAATTACAACTTGGAAGCTGGCAGGGTTTATTTCTTTGGGAACATCGTTCTGCTCCACACAATCGTAGGTTGATCCTAACTTACTTAGGCGAATGAAGAAAATTTTTGATCCTTGGAGTCTCATCGCTTGCTGGTTTCTTTTGCAATCGGCTTGTGCTCCAGTTGGAAGCATTATTGAGGAACTAGATGATCCTGCTTTTGAGCGCGGACGTTCCTATCTCAAGGTCGGACGGGAGACTGATGCACTCGACGAGTTTCTTTCTGTTACCCGTCGGGTTACTCAAGCCCCAAAATCTCATCTGGAAGCGGGGCGGTTGCTTCTAACCCTCTCAGATCGTAAGGACCCGGTGGCTGCAATTTATCATTTTCGTAGGTTTTTATTACTTCAACCAAATGCCAGGGAATCTCCCATGGTCGAACAATTGATTGTTACCGCAGAGCGTGAAATTATCCGGAAATTACCCGGGGAGCCTTATGACAACTACCTCGAGAGTATTGATTTGAAGGATGAAAACGAACGTTTGCGTCGAGAAATTGCAGACCTGCAAGCCCGACTCGGTTCACCCCTGGCACCCGTCGTTCCTTCGGCTCTTCCGTTACAGTCTGCAACAGTTAACACGATCTCACAACCATCCCAAGTCATTGAAGAACCAAAGCCTCCTCAAGCCTATGTGGTAAAAAAAGGGGACAGCCTTTATGCGATAAGCGAAAAAGTTTACGGAAATTCATCGTATGTAAATGCCATTTACTCCGCCAATCGAGACACCTTAAAAAGCAAGAATAGTTTAAAGGTGGGACAAACCTTGCGACTCCCTCCTGCACGTTGACCTGCCTGGCGTTACCGCCGTTTTTTCATGGCGTATTTTGATAATAATTCCACCACCCGTCCTTTTCCCGAGGTTTTAGATGCGGTAAGGAGTGCATCGGATTCGTTATGGGCCAATCCATCCTCTCCTCACAGGGTGGGTTCACAGGTTCGTGTTCGTTTGGAGCAAGCTCGCGAAGAAATTGGACATTCCATGGGAGTTGATCCTGCTGGATTGACTTTTACCTCTGGAGCTACTGAGTCAAACAATGCTGTTCTGGGGTGGTTAGCTAATCGAAAATCCCTTTCAGGAGAGACGGCTTTGGTATCTAGGATCGAACATCCGAGTGTTTTGGAAACGGCTCGTCATCTCTTTGCTAATCGAATCGAATATATTCCGGTAAACCAAGATGGTTTGGTCGAAATGGGGAAGGTAGAGGAATTATGTAAGCAAAAGCGACCAACTATTGTTTCTTTATTAGCTGCTCATAATGAAACTGGCGTTCTTCAGCCTTGGAAGGAAGTCGCCCAGTTGTGCCAAGAATATGGAATTTGGTTTCACTGTGATGCTACCCAATGGATGGGGAAATTAGATCCTCAGGGTTTTGATCTTTGTTCGAGCTTTTCTTTTTCCGCACATAAATTTGGTGGTCCGAAAGGAGTGGGTGGAATGTTTTCCCATGAGCCTGTTTCCTGGATTCTCGGGGGTGGGCAGGAAAAAGAGCAACGGGGTGGTACAGAAAACCTTCCTGCTATTGAGGGAATGCGTATTGCCTGGAGGCAGACCTGTAATAAGTTGCCCATAAAACAGGACGTCGTAGCTTGGAAAGAGAATTTCGAGAGCCAAATTCAACAGGATTTACCTGGAGTTCGGATAATCGGAGAAAAGGTAGCCAGGTTGTGGAATACCTCTTTTCTAATGCTTCCCGACTTTGATAACTTAGGCTGGGTGTGTAAGCTCGATAAACTCGGATACTCTTTATCCACTGGTTCAGCCTGTTCAACCGCCCGGAAAGAAGCTTCGGAACTTGCCGGAGCTATAGGCTTGAGCTACGAGAATGGGGGAAGGTTGCTTCGGGTAAGCTCATGGCTTAACACTAATGAGCTGGAGTGGACGAATTTGGCGGGCGCTCTGGTTCAGGCCCACGCCGAATTAGTCGAGGATCGTGATCAATCCGGGGTTGTTACCCTATAAAAAGCAGGCGGTAAAAAAGTGCGTTTGCTCGGTATAAACCTTGAGAATTTTAGGAATATTAGCTCATTGAGTCTGGAGTTTGGAACAGACCGTATTTTTTTTCTCGGTGCCAATGGACAGGGGAAGTCCAACCTTTTAGAAGCCATTGGAGTATGTTCTACCCTTCGTTCTTTCCGTGGGGCATCTGCGGAATCAATGATCAAAGAGGGAGAGTCAGAGGTCCGTCTTTTTGTAAGGTTTTTGGATGACGATGGAGGAAATCGCGAGGCGATGATTCGTTTTGGCAAGAAAGGAGGCAAAACCGTTGAGGTAGATGGCGAACCTGTTAAAAGACTGGGAGATCTCTTGGGCCAATTCCCGTCGGTTTGCTTGTCTTCGAGAGATTTTAGACTCGTTCGTGAAAGTCCATCTGACCGTAGGAAATGGATGGATTTGGTACTTTCCTCAACCTCGTCTAAATATTTGACTGCATTGCAAGGGTATTATCGATCAATGAAGGAAAGAAATGTACTGCTTAAAAAAAAGGCAGCAGATCCGGAGATTCAGGCATTTGAACACTCCCTGGCTTCTTCCGCACAAGTTATTCAACAGATACGGGGAGAACTGTTTCCTGCATTAGACCTTGCGTTTGAGCAATCCTATGCTGGTTTGACTAACGAGAAGGAATCGGCTCAATTGTCCTACAATCCGGATTGTTTGGCAGACAGTACTGATAAATGGTTGTCGATTTACGAACAGGAAAGAATGCGCGATCGTCAGGTCGGTTCTACCCGTCGTGGACCTCACCGGGATGATTTTTCGTTGCTATTGGATGGTCGGGACTCTCGTCACTATGCCTCTGAGGGCCAACAGAAAGGAATCGTGCTCGCTTTGCGCGTTGCTGAGTTTTCCTTTTTGAAGCACAAGTTGGGAACCATGCCTCTGCTGCTGGCAGATGATGTATTGGGTGAACTGGATCCCTCCCGCCGGTCTAATTTTCGCAAAATGCTACCTCCAAATGCACAATCCTTTGCTACCGGTACCAGTTTTCCATCGGACCAGGAAGAAGAAATTTGGGAAAGTTTTCGAGTGCAGTCCGGAGGTTTTATCCCCATACCTTTGAGTTCTACAGATGGATGAACTAACGGGGTTACATTGGGCTATTCTTTTGCTCGGTTCCGCTATTATGGGCCTTAGTAAGGGTGGTATCCCTGGTGCCGGCAACCTAACCGTGGCTTTGTATGTGCTGGTTTTGGAAGATGCTTTAGGTCCTGCAGGTGTGGCCATTTCCGTGGGTTTGCTGTTGCCAGTTCTTATTTCTGCAGACCTTGCATCGACCATAGTCTACCGAAAGCATGTCGAGTGGAAACACCTTCGCAGATTGCTTCCTTTTTTTGCAGTGGGAGTGATTGCGGGCTGGTGGGCCTTCGATTTTTTTCAGCCCCCTGAACGATCCCGGGCTCTTAAAGTATTAATTGGAACTATTTTATTAAGCATGACGGCAATGCGAATATTGTCTCAACTCCCAAGGGTTCATTCACATTTTAATTCTTCCCGGCTTACTACTTTAATGGGTCCGTTACTTGGATTGTTGGGAGGAATGGCTACGATGCTTGCAAATGCAGCTGGTCCGATTGCTCAATTTTATCTATTGGCAATGAAACTTCCCAAATATGCATTCATTGGTACCTCGGCCTGGTTATTTCTTATCGTAAATATTTCCAAGGTACCACTGATGTATGAATTGGATATTCTTGATATGGAAGTATTCCGCACCGCGGTTTGGCTATTTTTCCCTGCAATCTTTGGTGCCCTCGTAGCTCCACGAATCGTTCGTTATATCCGTCAGGATTGGTTTGAGAGAATGATTTGGTTCTTTATCGTAACCGCAGGGTTGCGCATGATTATGTAATTAGGAAGTGAATAAATCTTCGCGCAAATTATGGGCCAAACACTTGGCTGGACAATCGACTAAGGGGAAGCCTGCGGTCGATCCAAAGTTATTGCTTCGCAAGGAGCCCTTTAAAGGGAGGATCCTTGGGGTAGACCCAAGTTTGCGGGGTACGGGACTTGCGGTACTTGACTGCGAAGGAAGTTCTTATCGATTACTTCATTCCGAAACCCTTCAGTTAGATCGAAAGGTCTCGTCCATTGCCTGCCTCGGGAGAATTCATGAATTAGTCGCTCATCTGATCGCCCTATGGCAACCTAGGCATCTCTCCTGTGAAGAGACTATTTATGTGCAAAACTTTAAAACTGCTCAGATCATGGGAGCAGCACGAGGGGCTGCTCTATCGGCTGCGGCCATTCGTGATGTGCCCGTCTTTGAATATGCACCTTTGCGAGTCAAGCAAGCGGTGGTTGGCTTTGGTCGTGCGAGCAAGGAGCAGATGTCTCATACCCTCGCTCAAATCCTTGGCTTGCCTCAGGCTTTACCTTTTGATCAGTCTGACGCTCTTGGGCTCGCGCTTTGTCACGCCTTTACCTGGGTGCCTGAATGATTTTTGCTGCGTCCTTTTGATCGGGTTATGGGACGAATTGAATTGAGCCTTCATATTACTATTGGCATAAAAAGGAGGAGCTTTGATTTAGGCCAATTTTAGTTTCGCTTCCGCTCTGCGGATATATCCCATCATCCAACCACCACGAGTCATGCCAGACAATCAGGAAAGTCCGGAGATTATTCATCGCATTGAACCTGACACCAGCGTTGAAACTGCAGCTCTCTTTAATCAACTGGTTCTTCTGCTTGATTCGGGTACAGATGAGCAATTGGCTCAACATCTTGATGGCTTTCACCACTCCGATTTAGCAGATGCTTTTGGGTTATTAGATCGGCCGTTACGCAAGCGCCTCATCGATGTGGTTAAGACGGAATTGGACCCTGATCTCCTTTTTGAACTCGAAGATCATTTGCGTAAGGAAGTAACCGATAGCCTGACTGCGAGAGAGGTAGCTGAGGTTATTACCGAGATGGATTCTGATGAGGCGGTTCAGGTACTTGAAGATATGGACGAAGGGGACCGTGCAGAAGTGCTCAGTTCTGTTCCCCAGGAGGAGCGCGAAGATATCGAAGTCGGTCTCGCTTTTCCGGAGGAAAGTGCCGGTCGAAGAATGCAGACCGATGTGGTGACTGTGGGGACCAACTGGACGGTTGGTCAGACCATCGATTATTTGCGGGAAGAAAGTGATCTACCTGAGGAATTTCTCGATTTGTTTGTGGTTGATAAAGATGCCCGTCCCGTGGGGATTATTTCACTGTCTCAAATCTTGCGTTCTCCTCGGAGTACATTGATGCGGGAAATTGCTGACGAAACTCAGGTACTTGTACCTGCAGTGACCCTGCAGGAAGAAGTCGCCCTCCTTTTCGAGAAGTATGACCTTACCACAGCTGGTGTAATTGATGCCTCGGGGAAGTTACTTGGGATGATCACGGTCGACGATGTGATGGAAGTGGCTCGTGAAGAATTTGAAGAAGATATTTTGCTTCTTGGTGGGGTAGGGGAAGAAACGATTGGTGACGGAGTGCTCCAGTCTTCGGCAAAGCGTTTTGCTTGGTTGCTGGTTAATCTAGTTACGGCTGCTTTGGCCTCGCTTGTGATTAGTATGTTCGACGCCACCATCGAACAAATGGTCGCCCTGGCCGTGCTCATGCCCATTGTTGCATCGATGGGTGGGAATGCAGGCACCCAGACGCTTACCATTACTGTGCGAGCTCTCGCGACCAAGGAGTTGACATCCTACAATACGATGCGTGCTATTCGTAAAGAATTATTGGTCGGGGTCTTGAACGGCTTTCTTTTCGCGCTCATTGCCGGAGCGGCCACGGTGTTCATTTTTGGGGACCTTGGAGAGACTTCTATTTTGCTTGGTGGCATTATTGCGGGTGCCATGGTTATCAATATGATCGTGGCCGGTTTGTCAGGAGTGGTTCTGCCTGTGCTTTTGGATCGTTGGGGGGTAGACCCCGCGGTGGCATCGGGGGTTTTTGTAACCACGGTCACGGATGTGGTTGGTTTTTTTGCCTTCTTGGCTTTGGCCTCCTTGGCGATACTTTAAGTCAATAAATCTGCGGGCATTCCGCTTTAATTTCTTTCCTTGGAAGGTACCCAATAGGGGATGCCCATACTTGTCCATTCCAAGTCATGCCCAAACATTCTTCAAGTAGCTCATGACTTTCAAGGGTTAAAGAAATTAAAGGTAGGACTACACTAAGGATAAATTTAAAACTTAAATATTTTTTGACATAGATACTTATCTAGTGTAATTACATTTATAAATCCAAACTTAATACACTATGACAGCAAATATCTTTTCCCTTGTACTTATCTTAACCGTATCTTCCACAGGATTTTGGTTCTTAACCCAAATCTGAGGTTTTATTTAGTTCGAAAATTGCATACTCAATCCAAAATTCTATGCTAGTTAATCAAGCCTTTAAACCCAAGTTGCCCAGTGTTGAGGGAGTTTTCGTTCACCTTCATTTATTTCGTAATATGAGCAGCAGTTTTTTAATCTACTCGACAGAAGATGAAATAAATTGGGATGTTTTTTTAGAAGAGGGGATAATCAGTTCAGAATTTATTAGGTATATAGAAACAAGTCGCGACGAGTATGGGATTGAGCGTCTTGTCAAAGATGTTCGGAGATAAAAGATCTTTGTGACCCTTGGTATTTAGTTGGTTAGATTACTAGATACTAAGCTACTATATTTAGGTTCACCACAGAGCGTTTGAACAGTTTTGATTCTCCTTTTGATTTGAGGGGAAATGTTTCGAGTCTATCGTTCGTTTCTTAACAGTTTATCTGATCGGCAGGGCGATTGCTTCTTTCGTGCTTCTTGCAAGGATAAGTTTATCGATCAGAATGGGAGTGCTCCAACATTTCCCCGAAAGAATTTTCCTTCTTTTATGCTCGATATATTTTTCCGTATTTGCCTCTGTTATGATCAATTCGCCATCATCTGAAAGAACTAACAAGGTATTTCCGGTACGGATTAAGTTTCCTGGACCAAACCCTTTTTGGCTCCAACGAATTTTTCCGGTTAGTAAATCAATACATTGCAGGGGTGCCTTTCCGTACTCCTTGAAACCGAAAATTCCATAGAGGTGTCCTTTATAGTATAAAGGGGTACTCCAATGTACCATCATTTCGTTGCGTTTGCGCCATATTTGCTTGCTGCTGAATAGCTGATTTTTTTTTGATATTTTGAACAAACCTGCTCCAACTCCATATCCTGCAGAACAAAAAACATATTCGCCTGCCACCACCGGGGATGACGCACTTGAAACTTTGTAGGGAAAATCTTGCTTCCATAATTCCCTACCGTTTAAGGGATTAATAGAAACCAGGCCTGAACGGCAGAGGAAGATTACCTGTTCCTGCCCGTGAATCGTAGCGTAGGTTGGAGTTGCATGGGTGGCGGTTTCGCTACCGTTCTTCCAGCGCAGTTTTCCGGTATTTCTCTCAATGCCGATCATACTTTCCCCTGGACCACCTCCAATTACTATAACTAGGTCATGAACGAGTAGGGGAGAAGATGCATTCTTCCAGGTGATGTTTTTACCATTATGTTCCCGGATAATATCGATTTTCCAAACTGTTTTCCCTGACTGAGCTGACAAACAGTGCAAAGTCATACTTGAATCATATACAAAAACAAGTCCTTCGCTTACCGATGGGGTTGACCGAGGACCGTCACCACCTGAGTTATTGGGAGTGCCCGCATTGCCCCCGCTATGTCCGTAACTGGCCATGCCCAACCAAGTTTGCCATAATCTTTTGCCTGTAGATAAATCTAAACTTACGCAAAGCTCTCGCAATAAGCCGTCCTCATCTTCTTCTGCTATTAAAGTGAAAGCTGATTTTCCAGCAGTGGAGAAGGAACTAAAGCCAAGTGGAGTCGGCGCGGTCCAACTTGGAGAAGCTTCGAGTAAGCTGGATGAATTCAGAGAAATCAAAAAAGTAGCCGATTTATTAAACATCGGGCCATGGTATTGGGGCCAGTTTCCAAGGAGCATAGAAAAGGGAACCAGGAGAATGGAGAGAAATTTGATCATGCCTAGTTTTTCTTTTGATTCACCGCATCGAGCAAGTTCCAAATAGCTAAAATTTATAGATGATTCTATAAATGGTGTGAAAAGGCTTGAACGATATCGGAAGAGTGACAACCTTTGGTCTTTTTTATTCAGATGAATGTACACGAATACCAAGCAAAGCAACTTTTCGCCGATGCCGGGGTAACTGTGCCCAATGGCACGGTCGCTCAATCAGCGGATCAAATTGATCAAGCTCTCGCATCCTTTCCCCCCGGCCAAGCTGTGGTGGTAAAGGCCCAAATTCATGCCGGCGGTCGTGGTAAAGGCACCTTTACTAATGGGTTCAAAGGAGGCGTCCATGTGGTGTCCTCCTCTGAGGAAGCTCGGGAAAAGGCAGCGTCGATGCTCGGAAATGTTTTGGTGACCAAACAGACAGGGGATGAAGGTAAAGAAGTAGGTACAGTCTATTTCACCGAGGCTTCCGATATCGATAAGGAATTTTACTTAGCCATATTGAGCGACCGAGCAACTTCCAAACCCATAATTATTGCTTCCACTGAGGGTGGGGTCGATATCGAGGAAGTCGCTGAAAAATCACCAGAGAAAATTACCAAGATTTTAATTGATCCTTCTCTAGGTATTCGTCCGTATCAAGCCCGCCAGGTTGCATTTTCATTAGGATTAAGAGGGGATTCTTTCAAGCAATGTGTGAAGCTTGTATCTAAATTGTACGACTTTTTCTGGGTTAAGGATTGTTCCCAAGTGGAAGTCAATCCATTGGTGCTTACCCCAACAGGTGATGTGCTAGCTTTGGACGCTAAAGTAAATTTTGATTCAAACGCCCTCTTTCGTCATCCCGATGTAGTAGAACTGCGCGATATCAGCGAAGAAGACCCAAAGGAAGTGGAAGCTTCCAAGTTTGATCTCAATTATATCGCTTTAGACGGAAATGTTGCCTGCATGGTTAATGGTGCTGGATTGGCCATGGCCACGATGGATATTATCAAGCATTACGGTGGATCCCCTGCTAACTTTTTAGATGTTGGTGGAGGTGCTAATGAAGAGCAGGTAGAAAATGCTTTTCGGATTTTGGTCTCGGACGATGCGGTCAAAGCGATTCTGGTTAATATTTTCGGTGGAATTATGAAGTGCGATGTTATTGCGACTGGCATTGTCAATGCGGCTCGCAAGTTAGATATGAAGGTTCCCTTGGTCGTACGATTGGAAGGAACCAATGTGGAGCAGGGGAAAAAGATTCTTGCTGACAGTGGTTTGGCACTCGAGCCTGCGGACACCCTTGCCGAAGCTGCCGAAAAAATTGTCAAACTGGCTGCCCAATCTTAATTATCACCCCTTTTACCAAGAGATTTTACAATGAGCGTTCTCGTAAACAAAGACACCCGGTTGGTGGTTCAAGGAATCACCGGTAGCGCCGGTAGCTTTCACACCAATCAGTGCATAGAGTATGGCACTAATGTCGTAGCCGGAGTCACCCCTGGCAAAGGTGGACAAAAATTTCAGGACTCTGTACCTGTATTTGATACAGTCCAGGAATCTGTAGATAGGGAAGGCGCTAATGTGGCCGCCATATATGTGCCTCCTCCCTTTGCTGCCGATTCTATCCTCGAAGCAATCGATGCGGAAATTCCTCTAGTTATTGCCATCACTGAAGGTATCCCAGTCCGGGATATGTCAGAGGTAAAGGCCCGCTTGGCTACTTCCAATACCCGTTTGATCGGACCAAATTGTCCGGGTATTATCACTCCAGGAGAGTGTAAGATTGGCATTATGCCAGGATACATTCACAAGCCTGGAAAAGTGGGTATTGTTTCCCGTTCCGGCACCTTAACCTATGAAGCGGTATGGCAAATTACATCTGCCGGACATGGTCAATCTACCTGTATCGGGATTGGTGGAGATCCCATCAATGGTACGAGTCATCTGGACGCGGTGAAATTATTTAACGAAGATCCAGAGACCGAAGCGATTATTTTGATTGGAGAGATTGGTGGAACTGCTGAGGAGGAAGCTGCCGCCTTCATCAAGGAACATGTGGATAAACCATGTGCCGCTTTTATTGCCGGTCGTACGGCTCCTCCTGGTCGAAGAATGGGACACGCTGGTGCCATTGTGTCAGGTGGTAAGGGAACAGCTGAAGCAAAGGTAGAAGCTTTGCTCGATGCTGGTGTCTCCGTTGCGGAGACTCCATCGCACATGGCAGAGGCTCTCTTTAAGGTCTGGAATCCTTAGTTTTAATTCTTAGGAATTTTCACCACATCATTTCGTGGTGCTAAGATAAATAGGTTCCATCTTCCAAATGCTGAGGGTAAATGAAAATTCTCCAATAGGGATTTGAGGGGAAGTACCCTACTGGAGTACAATTTCTCTTACTTATAAACTAAAAACTGAAGAATTGATTCTATTCTTCAGTTTTTACTCTTCCTTAACTGGCTACTGATTGGCGGTAGGATTCGACTTCCCAGTTTTCAATAAATTCACGGGCGGCATCCGTCATATATTCAACTCCACCAAAGGCTTGGGAAAGTTTGAGGACCTGAGCACCATCCTGAGCAAAGAGTAGGGCAAGGCCGGCATTCTTTACTGTTTTACCCAGGCCATATATACGGTCGCCATGAATAACTACTTTGGGAGCAAATCCGTGCTTTGCCCGGTAAGCATCGACTTGTTCATTGGTTAGTTCGTCAGAAAAAGGGAAAGCTCGTGCATAGACTAGATGATCAGGGGTGATCGGACCAGGTACACATTCAAAAAATCCAGAGGACTCAATGAACGCAGCATCCTCCCCAAAGATTTCCTGAATTTTAGACTCGGCTTCAAGATCTCTCGTGCCTTCAGAGTTTCCAAGGTTTTCGCTGATGCCCAGTTTTTCATATTCCTCTCTGAGCGGATTCATAACGCTTGCATACAGAGAGCGGATTTCCTCAGCGGTGTCACCGGATACAAAAATACCATGATTTTTGAGCATGATAATTTTGGGTATGCGACCGTGATCTTTTTTATACTGATTAATACGCCCGTGCAATTCCATGCAGAGTGTATAACCGGCATCGATGTACTCTACCCAAAGAGCATCCGGAAAAAGTCTTTTGCTCACCGATTCTCCATCTTTGGCACAAGTCATACCATTGACCAAAAGGGCGTGGGTATGAACCACGAATTTAGTTTCGAGAATATTGTGGAGAGGGGCTTCGACAGAGGGCCTGCCTGCATCGTTGAGTACGGCTTCACCCATGAAGTTTTTGACCAGTTCCTCGCGGGCATGCGGTTCTGCAGGAGTTTCGACATCATAGAGTTCATTAACCTTGGCCCGGTTCAGGGTTACAAAAGTTTCCTCTTTTAAACCGGAGAGAGTAGTGCCTGATGGTTTAACCCATAGGGTAGAGGCATCTTTGTAAGAAGTGTTCCCGCCTCCACCTTTTACATATTCCGGTGTGCCGAATTCGTGAGACAAATTTGTTATTATACTTAGTTCTTCCATGTGGGATATCATCTTATCAAATGCCAACTGTTGAACGAGCCGAAACTTTTTCACCATCCCTTCTGATCTATAATAATTCATTGTCCAAAGTTTATTCTTTCACTCAACCAACTCCAGATGTAGTAAGAATTTATGAAAATCCTTCTTTTTATTAGTTATTTTATGTTCTTTTTTTTCATCATGATTCAGGCCAAGGATAAAAGGTCCAATGTTCTATGGATTTATTTGGAGGATGTGAGCGGTTGGTTCAGTTGCTACGGGGAAACACTGATTGATACACCTAATATTGATCAATTGGCTAAAGAGGGCATCCGCTTTGACCGGTTTTACACACCAGCAGGTGTATGCTCTGCCACCCGTTCTGCCATTCTTACCGGTATGATGCAAACAAGCATTGGAGCCCATAATCACCGTTCCTGCCGAGCCAACTTTAGGGGTAAAAATATGGGAGAGTATGATCGGAATGTACTGGATATTCTCACCATTCCAGAAATTTTTCGGAAAAATGGGTACTGGACTGCCAATCATTCGAAGGATGATTATAATTTCGATTGGGATTCGGGTAAGCTTTATGATTATGGTAAGCAAAGCAGATTGAACCCCGATGCCTTTATTTCAGGGGAAATGCTCGAGGGCAGGGTAGAGAAGCCCTTCTTTTTACAGGTACAATTGTCTGGAGGCAAGGGAGGCCCTCAGGGATTCAAAGTGGTACAACCTGAGCAGGTAAAAGTGCCCCCTTATTACCCTGATATTCCATCGGTTCGAAGCTTGATTGCGGAGCACTATAACTGCCTCCTCAAGACCGACCGGCAGGTCGGGCAGATTGTCGGGTACTTGAAAGAGAAAAAGCTCTACGAGAATACCCGCATCTTTTTGTTCAGCGATCATGGGATGAAATTGCACCGTCACAAACAGTTCCTCTACGAAGGGGGTATTCATATGCCCTTGATTGTATCAGGTGCTGGGATAGAGAAGGGTGGAGTTCGGGATGATCTTGTTAGTGGTATCGATCTATCTGCAGCCAGTCTGGCCACGGCTGGAATAAAAGTGCCCGATTATATGGAGGGCAGAGATTTTCTTTCAAAAAACCACAAACCCCGAGAATTCGTGGTCGCTGCCCGGGACCGCTGTGATTACACCATCGACCACATTCGGGCAATTGTCACCAAACGGTTCAAGTATTTGAAGAATTACCTGACCGACCGTCCTTACATGCAACCAAGCTACAAAGACCCCTGGCAAGTCTCAAAGGATTTTCGCCGCTTAATGGCAGAGAGAAAAATGAATGAGGTACAGAAGGTTTTCTTTTCAGATAAGCGTCCGGCTGAGGAACTATATGATTTGGAGAATGATCCTCATGAGATTCACAATCTTGCCACTGATCCCAAATTCAAAGCCGAATTGAAACGTCATCGTAAATTGCTGGCAGAGTGGATACAGGAAACAGGAGACAAGGGGCAACTGCCGGAATCAGACCTTGGTTTACTGTCGACCCTAAAAAGATGGGGGGATAAATGCATCAACCCAGAATATGACCGGGTGCGCCACCTATTAAAATCAAAGAAGTAATAGCTTCTTAGTGACTTTTCCCCGAGGAGTTCTTCTGATTTTACCTTTCCTCTATCTCTTTCCCCCTCTTTACCTTAATCATTGTTACTGTAAATTCTTCAGGGGCTTAGGTTCCCGATCATGTTTTAAGGTTTTGTGGATACAGTTGATGAAATAAATTATCTTTCATCATGAATAACTTTAATGATTAGCTATTGACCGTATCTGTATTAGCTGATCTGATTTATGAAGGTGATGTCAAGGATGGTGGATGCTCTTAATAGATTTCGGCTTGTCCGAAAGGGGGCTCCCTTGGCTCTGAAACTCAACAGAGAGGGAAAATAAATGAAAGATATGATCTCGCAGTTGCATGAGTGGATCAAGCTCGTGTCACAAGTAGGAATCGGATTGATTGCATTAGGTGTAATCGTGGAAATCGTTTTCGGGACCGGGGCGATCTTCGGGGGAAGCGTCATCGCGAACATTACGCAAATTGTAAACCAGATAGGCGGTCAGAATGGATTCGTCGGTTTGATTGCGATCTTGTTGATCTTAGCAATTTTTCAGCGAAGTAAGTGAAGTTTTGCTTCCTTTACAGACCTGAAAATACTGAAACAAACCTAACCTAAAAGTGGGGAGATAAAAACATGGATAATGTAGCAAGTAAACTCAAGGAAGCCATAGGCGGCCTTACAGAAATCCTTATCGGCGCGATTGGACTACTCGTAGTAGTTCAAGTTGTGTTCGGTACCGGTGGTGGTGGAATTGATATCATCGGAAATATCACCGGCGTGGTGAACTCCTTCGTTGGAGCGGGCGCCAGCTTGGCCAGTATTGTGGCCTTGTTAATCGTGATGTCAGTTCTCAGTCGAAAAGACTGACGAGCAGATCAGGGATTAATCTTATTAAGAGGGAGGCGTTTTTGGACGCCTCCCTTTTTTTTGAAAAAATTATTCAATATGGGTTTGCCCGGTTTTGCCTAATTAGGCAAGGTGCGGGGTATGTTTAATTTTAAGATATTTTCTACCTACTTTATAGCATTTTACCTAGCACTTTCTGTCTTTGCCCAAGAAAAAACACCCCCCAATGTCATCTATATCTTGGCAGATGACTTGGGGAAGGGAGATCTTGGATGCTATGGACAAAAGAAATTAAAGACACCGAGCCTTGATCGTTTGGCCAAGGAAGGGATGAAGTTCTCCAGCCATTATTCGGGCAATACCGTATGTTCACCTTCCCGGGCGGTATTGATGACCGGACAACATCCGGGCCATGTGCACTGCCGCGGAAATGGAAATGAGCCTGGCCTCGCCCTTGATCCCAAGATGACGACCTTGCCTGAAATTTTTAAAAATGCCGGTTATGCCACGGGTGCATTCGGTAAGTGGGGACTTGGGCATACCAATGAAGCTGGTGCCCAAAATCCATTATCCCACGGTTTTGACCATTTTTCGGGGTGGAAAAACCAGATGATTGCCCACACTTATTATCCAACCAGCATCGTGCGGGATGGGAAGGAAATCCCTCTTAAAGAAGGAACCTATATTCATGATATGATCATGGATGATGCATTTTCCTTTATCGAAAAGAGTGTGAAACAGAAAAAACCTTTCTTCTGCTACATTCCGACTGCGGTACCCCATGCGGCAATGCATGCCCCCAAAGAGCTGCATGAGAAATGGCGTAAGGTGTATCCCGAGTTTGACCAACGGATAGGCAAATACGGAGCGGGTCCCGGAGAACCCTGTCCGAATGTGGTAAACCCAATCGCTGGATATGCTGCGATGATGGAAAATTTCGACAACCAGGTTGGGCATTTGCTCAATATTTTGAAAGAGCTGGGAGTGGATGACAATACCCTGGTCCTTTTCGCCAGCGACAACGGGACTCACAGTGAGGGAGGTCATAATCCGAATTTCTGGGATTCCAACGGGCCACTGCGGGGCATCAAGCGCGATCTTTATGAAGGTGGAATCAATTCTCCCTTCCTGGCCCGCTGGCCAGGTAAGATCAAGCCGGGGAGTGAGAGCGATCACATCAGTGCCTTTTGGGATGTTATACCCACTATGGCAGAGATCACCGGGCAACCCGTGCCAAAGCAGGCAGATGGTTTATCCTTTCTTTCCGCACTGTTGGGCAAGAAGCAGAAAAAGCATGGCTACCTCTACTTTGAGCATCCTCAGACCAAGGATCATGACAAAGCGGTTCGTATGGGCAAGTGGAAGGGTGTACTCCGCGGTTGGAGAAAATGGAATAACCGCACCGGGAAAATCGAACTTTACGATTTAAGCAAGGATCCCGGCGAACAAAAGAACTTGGCAGATAAGTATCCCGAAATTGTGGCCAAAATACAGAAGTGTATGGACGAGGCACATACTCCGCTAAAAAGGTAGGTTTTTTATTTTACATATTTCTTACAACTTTTTCTTAATGAATTCGCCCAAATCCACCCTCCTCTTCCTTTCGGTAGTTTCCCTGCTTGGTGCCAAAACAGCACCTTCTCCTTTGGTGACTCAAAAGTGTGCACCCTGCCATGGTCCAGATCTCAATGGGGTGGGTGGGGTCTTTCCCAGTCTGCTCAGTTCAAAAGTGGTCAAGCAAGGCGGATTGGATGCAGTGGTGAAATTCATCACCCATGGCAGTCCGCCCGATTCCCAGTCCTTGGTTAAGATGCCAGCAAAAGGTGGGCACCTTGATCTTACCGACGAGCAGATCAAACAGATTGCCGAGGAGGTGATCGAGCACGCCGTTGCCTATAAACCCGCCAAAGTAAGTCAGGCGAAGGGTGCTGCAGGAAAAGTAGGTTATTTCACGGAACGCTTTGGGCCACTGGTTTCTTCGGCCATCGAGATTTCTCCTTTAGTTAATTGGCCTCCCCGCGATGACGCTTTCCCGAAGCTCCAGGAATTACGCAAGCAAGAGGTTCAGATTTTAGCGGATGCCGTGCGTTTGGGTGGCAAGGAATTTGAAAATGTATCCTTGGAAGACTTTGTGGTTAACCTCAGAGTGGATTTGACCGAACCGGGAGGCAAGGTTCAGGGAACCTCCACAAAATTCCCTGCCAACGAGGCTCCCTCCAATGCCGTCGATGATAACCCCAAGACCAAATACCTCAATTTTGATGGCAAAGGCAGTGGGCTGATTATGGAAGCGGGCAACTCGGTGGCGGTCGGGATTGCCCTGACTTCCGGCAATGACGCTCCAGAGCGTGATCCCAAAACATTCGCCCTTCATGGGTCGAAGGATGGAAGTGAATTCGTGCCTATTGCGGCAGGAGCAGTTCCTTCGTTCAGTACACGTCAGCAGCGTAAGCGCTTTTCCTTTGATAATTCAGAAGCCTATTCAGTTTATAAACTGGTATTTCCCGACCTAGTCGGACCTGAGGGTACGCCTATGCAAATTTCTGAGGTGGAATTGATCCAGGGCGAAACCTCCGATCTCGACAATTTGGTCATCCGGGCAAAGGCCCTGTTGGAGAAGATCCGCCAGCACAGGACGGAGGTTCGATACATTGTATCCCG